>SXGT01867583.1_pt1 | contig 26466 bp, 27 predicted proteins | sample 3176221 | NCBI WGS metagenome assembly SXGT01 (sample SAMN11356862, study PRJNA531348) | freshwater metagenome | isolation source: freshwater sample F1-120 | place: China: Fuxian Lake, Yuxi | collected 2017-12-25
GACCTTGACCGCGACCCGTACCGATGCCACCAAGTCCGCGACCGCCTCCGCCATTGGAACCGAAGCCGCCATGACCACGACCACCGGCGCCTGAACCAGGCTCAGTGCCTACGGCTTGCAGATTCAGCCCACGGTCATTTTGTTTGATGAACCGCTGTCCAATCTGGATGCCAAGCTGCGGGCCGAAATGCGGCTGGAAATTAAGGAGTTGCAGCGCGGTCTCGGCATCACCTCGGTCTACGTCACGCACGATCAGGAAGAAGCCCTGGCGATCTCCGACCGGGTGATTGTCATGAACACCGGCATCATTGAACAGATTGGCACGCCGGGGGAGATCTATGACACCCCCCGCACCGCCTTTGTCGCCGACTTCGTTGGCGCGGCCAATCTCCTCCGTGGCCGCGTGCGGCAGGATCCGACTGCTGCGGGGCGTGTGGTACTCGAAACCGCTTCTGGGGTGCGGGTGCACGGCTGCGACAACGGGCGCCCGGTGGGGACGAGCGGGGCCTTTTCAGTACGCACGGTGTATCCCTGGCTGAGCCGCGAGCGGCCTGCCGACATGTTGAACGTCTGGGAGGTCGGCATTGACCGCCGCGTCTTCCTGGGCGATTTTGTGCAGTATCTTGTGGCCTGGGGTGGGGAGCAGTTGGTGATTCGACGTCCGCCGCTGGAGCGCTTTGAGGAAGGGGAGACGGTGTATATGGGGATTGCACCGGAACACTGTGTGCTGTTAGAGGCGTAGCAGACTGGGGACGGAGGGGCCTGCCTGAAGACCGGCGTGCTTGCCCGGGGATAAGGGTGAGAGGCAACCAACACCCTCATGGGCAGGAGCGCAGTCGGCACGAAGCCTACGGCTTCACCACGGCCCACTGGGTCACTGGCGCCAGGGCTTTCCAGCCGAGAAAGGCGCCAAGCGGGGCAGCACGTTGGATGGCGATGCGTGACAAGTCGCCGCCATACTGACGCTGCCATTGGTACAGCAGCTGTTCGCTTTCGACGGTGACCGTATTGGCCACCAGGCGTCCACCGGGACGCAGAGCTTGCCAACAGGTATCGAAAAGGTGCGCCGTGGTCAGCCCGCCACCAATAAACACCGCGTCCGGTGCGGGGAGCTCCGTGAGCGCCGTTGGTGCGGTGCCTGCCACAATGCGCAGTGTCGGCGTGCCCAGGGCCGTGGCATTGGCAGCCAGATACTGCACGCGTGTGGGATGCTGTTCAATAGCGATAGCCTGGCAGCGTGCATCGCTGCGCATCCATTCGATACTCAGGGATCCACAGCCGGCTCCGACATCCCACAGCAGTTGTCCGGGGAGCGGCGCCAGGGCGGCGAGGGTCATGGCACGGACTTCCCGCTTGGTGAGCTGGCCATCGTGCTGATAGGCCGCGTCAGGCAAGCCAGCCAGGCGCGACCAGCCTGTCACCCCGGAGTCGGCGATACACGTCAGAGCGATGGTATGTAAGGGGTCCACATCGGGTCCGTGCCAGGAGGAGGCGGTGCCCTGGAGGAGGCGCTCATGGGCACCGCCCAAGCGTTCGAAGACGGTGAGTTGACTGGCGCCAAAACCCTGGCGCGTGAGGCCCGCCGCGACCACTGGCGGGGTCTGTTTCCCAGCACTCAAGACCAGCACCCGTGCCCCCGGATAGAGCACCGCGTGCAGTAGGGCAGGATCGCGGCCGCAGAGGCTGACGATCTCAACATCCGGTAAGGACCAGCCTAAACGTGCGCAGGCCAGGCTCAAAGCCGAGGGCGCCGGCACCATGGTTATCTCATCGATGGCGACAACATGACTGAGCGTTACCCCAATGCCGTAGCACATGGGATCACCGCTGGCGAGTACACAGAGCCGTTGCCCCCGACGGCTCACAATGGCCTGGATAGATGCCGCAATGGGGGAGGTCCACGTCCAACGCTCGCCAGCCGTGTCCGATGGCAGCATGGCGAGATGGCGGGCACCACCCACGAGGACATCGGCTTGCGCGATGAGCGCCCGCGCTACGGGGCTGACGCCGGCGTAGCCGTCTTCACCAAGGCCAACAATGGAGAGCCACTTGTGCATAGAGAGCCTTCCTCGTGCGGGAGCAACGGCCTCGGCATCACCTGGTCAAGCAGGAGCACCCGCCGGGCTACCAGCGGGTGATGAACATCTTTTTGCGTGTATAAAACTCCACGCCATCCATGCCGTGTACATGCAAGTCGCCGTAAAACGAGCCCTTCCAGCCGGAGAATGGGAAGAAAGCAAACGGTTGCGCCACCGGCACATTTACCCCGACCATGCCCGCCTCGACGTGCTCGCGGAAGGTGCGGGCCGCACGCCCGTCACGCGTAAAGATCACGGCCATGTTGCCGAGGGCCATACGATTGGCCTGGGCAATGGCTTCGTCGAGCGTTGAGGCCTGGGACATCGACAGCACAGGGCCAAACAGTTCCTCACGTCCGACCGTCATCGAGGGGTCCACCTCACTGAGAATCGTGGGGCCGAGAAAAAAGCCCTTGCGTTGCAGCTGCGCGCGCCCATCCACCAGCAGCGTGGCCCCTTCCGCGATGCCTTGATCCACGTAGTGCGCCACGCGATCACGATGCTCGGCCCGGATGAGCGGTCCAACATCGACCCCCGGCTGATCCCCAGGGCCAACAACGAGGGCGCGGGTCTGGGCGCACAGCGGCTCCAGCACGCGCTGCGCCGCATCCCCGACGGTGACCGCCACACTGCCCGCCAGACAACGCTCACCGGCATTGCCAAAAGCCGAGCCGAGGAGCGCCGGGATGGTGGTGCCGAGATCGGCATCGGGCATGATAATAATGTGATTCTTCGCCCCACCAAGGGCTTGCACGCGCTTGCCGTAGCGCGCCGCGTCTTGGTAAATCTGGCGCGCCACCGGGGCCGAGCCGACAAAGGACACCGCCTGCACTTCCGGGGCGGCAATCAGGGCCTCGACAGTCTCCCGCGCCCCATGCACCAGATTCAGCACGCCGGGCGGAAAACCGGCTTCCTGAAAAATCTCGGCCAAACGCACCGCGCCCAGGGGCGTGCGCTCGGAGGGCTTGAGGATAAACGTGTTCCCAGCCACCACGGCCAGGGGCATCATCCACAGGGGGATCATCACCGGGAAATTGAACGGCGGAATGCCGACCACCACGCCCAGCGGGTAGCGATACATGTCTTGGTCCACGTCCGCCGAGACTTGCCGTAGCGTGCGCCCTTGCAGGAGCGTCGGCGCACCGCAGGCAAAATCGACCACCTCAATGCCACGCCGCACCTCACCGCGGGCCTCGTCCAGTGTCTTGCCATGGTGCCGGGTGACGATGGCCGCGAGTTCCTCAAAATGCTCTTCTAACAGCGCCTTATAGCGAAACATCAGGCGTGCCCGCTCCATCACCGGCGTCTGCGACCAGCGCGTATAGGCTTCGGCTGCGGCAGCGACCGCCTGCCCGACCTCGGTAGGCCCGGAGAGCGGCACTTCGTCGATAATCTCTTCCGTGGCCGGGTTGTATATCGGGAGTCCTGGCACCTGCGGTTGGCGCCATTGACCGGCGATGAGATTGGCAATCATAGCTATCTCTCCTTCTTCAGAAACAAGAAAAGTCCTGACATGAGCGTATCGACATGCGGAAGACACATCCAAAGCCCGAGCCACTTTTTGCCCCGCCAGTATAAGCAAGGCTGGACGGATTTTCTTGTAGAAAATCGGTGTGGCGTACTCGTCATCAGGTCTAATGATGCTTGTCATGGGGCGCTGGACCAGACGGCCTCTGACCCTCCGGAGGGCGGACCGTGACGTCCACGCTGATCTCCCCAGCGTGTTCGAAATGGCAGCGCACCGGAAAGCTCTGCCCAGCCCGTAGCGGCTGGGTGAGGCCAATCAACATGAGGTGGGGCCCAGACGGCTTGAGGACAACCGGCAGGCCAGGTGGCACCGGCATGGCGTCGACACGGCGCATCTTCATCACCTGATCTTCCATGAGGACCGTGTGCAATTCTATCGCTGTCGCCACCGCACCCGAGGCCCCCAGGAAACGATCGGGCACCTTGCCGCGATTGTGCAGCGTGAGATAGACTGCGCCGTTGGGGCTACCAGGCGGACTTTCCCGCGCCCAAGCCTCCGTCACACTCAGGGCGGGCTCAGCACGACTGCTGGCAGGTAGCAGCAGCAGACAACAGAGACAGCAGATGGCCAGGACTTGCGGCATAGAAGCTCTCCCGTGTGCGGATGCAGTTATTGGCCCCCCGTGGAGCGCAACAGATTTTCGAGCATTTTGCGGCGCTCCGGCGATAAGCTCCCCAGCACTTTCTGTAGCGTCTCCTGGTGTTCCGGCGGTATCGGGAGCATGCCGGGCATCATCCCCAGGAGGCCTTCTTGCCGGCTGTAGCCCGTGGGCAGCTCGAGCTGCGCTGCGGCCACGGGACGTTTCTCCGCCTTCAACAGGTCGAGTGTGAACGTTGGGGACGGCGTTTTCGGCTCACGCACAATCATCTTGGCCACGAAACCCTCGGCCTGCGCCGCTTGTAAGGCCTTCAGCACGCCGAGGAGCTCGGCGCTCTGACGATTGCGCTGCATGTAGGGATGCCAAGGCGTGAGATCGACCAACGCCTTGGTGGTCCACACTTCTGCCTGCTTGCCGTCCTTGGCGGTGAGGAGCACGTGGATGCAGGGGTAGCCAGCAATGGTCTCGTTCCCCAATTTTTTGACCGTATACTCTTTCTCTGGACGCTCTCCCACCGATTTCCTCATGTCCTGCGGCGTAATCTCCGCATACGTCCGCAGCGCATCGTTGAGCAGGTAGACAACCTCCGGGTTCTCGAATTTCGTGAGGAGCGTGAGGTTGACCGGTGTCTCACCCGTCTGCGCCGTACGCATAGACACTTCCACCCGTATCCCTACCCCGGACGCATAGCCTTTCATGGTCCCTGCACCATCTTTGGCCGTGATCTTCATCTCAAGATAGCCCTCAAAACCCGCCAGAGCCGGCTGCACCATCAGGAGTATTATCAGTACTGCCCACTGGACTCTCCGCATACCTCTCTCCTCGTCAATCGAGACGACATAGCAGACGCTGGACAGTTGCATCGCCTGTCGCTATTATGCAGTGCGCCACGACGTCCTCGGCCAGTTGTGCCGCGTGGAAAGGAGTCTACCATGTCACATCCGAGTTTTGCGCCAGAATCTGAGCGCGCCATGATCGAGCATATGAATACCGACCATGCGGAGGCGAATCTTGCCTACGTGCAGGTCTATGGTCAGCTCCAGCACGCCACGGCAGCCCGCCTGGTGACGCTTGATAAGGAGGGCATGGACCTCGACGTCACGCTGCCACAGGGGAACCAACACCTGCGCATCCCTTTTGCGCACCGCTTGGAGGACGAAGCCGACGCGCAACGCACCCTCGTGGCTATGGCGCACCAGGCGCACGCCGTGCTGGCACAGGGTCCAGCGCCTCTTTAATGTGTATCGTCGGCGCGGCTGTAATCCCACGAGATGATGCGGTGTGGTTCGACTTGGATATACGCCACACCCGGACGTGGCGCACTGGGCAGCGCCTCTTCTGCCACGCCCCGGAGCCGTGCCGCCTCACGACTCAGGCGCAGCACGGTCGCCGGGTCGGTGTGCACGGTGGCATGCCCCTGGATCAGCACGCCTTTGATGTCCTGCATGGTCGTTCCACTGTCGAGCATGAGGCTGACCTTGGGATTGCGGGCAATGTTTACGACTTTCTGTGTGCCGGCACGACAGCCGAGGTAGAGCGACTCCCCCAGGCAAAAATACCCTAGTGGCACACTGTGGGGATAGCCATCCCTGCCGATGGTCGACAGGACCATCCAGCCGGGTTTTTCCTGCAAAAACGTGCGCACTTCCTGCGTGGTCATCCGTGCTGGCATGGGTGATGTCTCCCGCCTGGGTGGTAGGCATGCCCCTGGGAGCCTCGGCGTCGCGTTGGCAGACGCAACCGTCAGAAGAGGCATGCTCCCAGGAGGGACACAGGGTCTACGCTGCCTGGACGCCTGCATGCCGCTAGCGGAATGTCGGCATGACCTCGCGGGCGAACAGCTCCATGGAGCGCATGACATCGGCATGCAGCATCTTGCCAAAACCCATGTCCGCCCCAAAATACTGCACCTGATGGACTTCTTCGAGCCAGCGCAGGCGCTCGACCAATTGATCCGGCGTGCCAAAGTACGCGGTGGTTTTCAGTTCCGTCTCGTACGCTGGGGGTTCGACCGTGCGCGTACGGCGCCACTCGTCGAGGTCACGGTAGATTTCGCTCCCCCCCGTGAGGGTACGGCGCAGGCTGTTAAGATCGCGCACCCAGGTCAAGCTCGCCCGCGGGATTTCGGTGGCCTGTTTGACGTCCTCCGCCACGTGGGTGAGGCGGAAGAAGGGCATGGCTTCCACCAGAGGCCGTTGCCCTGCCGTCGCGCATCCGTCCAGGTAGAGCGAGCGAATGCCCAGGACTTCTTCATCGGCGGTATTGGCACTGGTCAAGATAGGCAAGCCGCGGGAAATCGCCACGTCGACGCTGGCGGGTGTGCGCGACACGGCCAGGTACATGGGGGGATGCGGACGCTGGATGGGCGTAGGCGTAATGGTCATGTCGTCCACACTGTAGTACTGCCCATGATACGTGAAGCCTGGGGTGCTCCAGAGGCCGAGGATAATATCGACAATTTCCTGGAACCGCTTGGTGCGCGAGTCGTACTCTACCTGGAAATTGTTGTACTCATACACCACCTGACCCCGACCAACGCCAAAATCCAAACGCCCGTTGCTGAGTACATCGAGCATCGCGGCTTCTTCGGCCATGAAAATTGGATTGTGGAACGTGAGCACACTGACGCCAGTGCCAATGCGGATTTTTGTGGTACGCGCCGCCACGTAGGTGGCAAACGGCAGCGCCGACGGAATAATCCCAAAACGCGTGAAATGGTGCTCGGCGAGCCACACGGCGTCGAAACCCAACTCTTCCGCATATTGAATCTGTTCTACTGCCTCGCTATAGATACGTCCCTGATGTGCCGTCTCTAGCTCAGGCCAAGAGGGGAGAATAAAGATACCAAATTTCATACGCGGTGTGCTCCTCGTCTCGCTCATGCGCCAGATCTGCAATGATGGGCTCCGAGACGCATTGTACACGTCTAGCGTGAGGAGAGCCAGCCAGGCGCCTGATGGCCTGTGCCGGGAGCGGGCTCTGGTGGCGCAGGCCTCCGCCTCTGCCCTGGGAGCGCGGGCGTCTCGCCCGCTCGGGAAGCGGCCCAGATGGGCTCGCTCCCAGGTATGGGAAGCCTCGAGCGTGAAAAGAGCCCCCGACACGCTTTCCCTTGGTAGCGCATGTAGCGTATGCTTGTGGTACATGGACCCACCCCAGACATCGCGCATGCGAGAAGGAGGACGACGGTGGAATGGCGGCAGCAACAGCAGGATGTCAGCGCCACACATGATGCGGAGTACGCCCAGCACGTGGCGCAGCATCTCACGGCCCAGCTTGGGGCCGACCCCCAGGACGCCCGGGCCTATTTCCTGCGTGGGAATGCCTATCTGGATCAACGGCACTTCGCGCTGGCCCGCGACGACTATACCCGGGCCTTGGCGCTGGCGCCGGACGATCCCCTGGCCTATAACAATCGCGGCATTGCCTATCGCGGTCTGGGCCAGCCGGAGCAAGCCATGGCCGATTATCAGCAGGCCCTCATGCTCGATACGCGCTACCGCGATGCTTCGAACAACCTGGGGCTGGTCCTCTCGGATCTGGGCAAGTTCGAGGCGGCCGTGCGGGCCTACAGTCAGGCCATTGCCCTCGATGCCGCCGACTGGCATGCGTATAACAACCGGGGCCTGGCCCTCTGGGCCCTCGGGCGCCGGGACGAGGCGGAGCGCGACTACGCGCAGGTCAAGGCATTGCTTGGGAGCTAGGTGGGAGTAGTCGCGCGCCACGGGGCGTCACGATACGGAGGGTTGACGGTGGCAGGACAGTTTCTCTGTGAGGTATGTTTTGATGCATTGACGAATCACATGACGGCGGTGTGGGACGGTCTCGACACCGCTGTGTGTGACGATTGCCTGGCCCCATCTCCCGAGCATCCGTGCTGGCAGGCATTAGGCCATCCAGGTGGGATGGCGGCATTGCAACCCGCTGCCCAAGGCGGTGGGTATCTGGTGCGCTTCAACAATGGTGCCACTGTGCGCTTCCGCTGGGATCACCCTCTCCGGTCACGCCGGGATGCGTAGGGCGCCGTCCGGGCCGCGCCGGACGGCCCAGAACGTGGCGCAGGGGCTCCCTCTTCTGGTGAGACTGGCTGGTGAGGCTCAGCCATGGGAAATAAATGTGGACTCTTTATAGGGTGGGATAATAAAAATCGGACAGGAAATCTGGTGCAGCAGCCGCTCCGCCGTACTCCCGAAGAGCTGATGCTCCATCTTGTCCGTACTATGGGCTCCGAGCACCAGGCACTCGACCGCATGCTGGCGCACGAGCTCGTGAATCGCCACGACGGGGCGATCCGTCAGCACCAGCGTTTCATACGACACCTGTGCGTCGATGTAACTCTGGCAGAGCGCTTCTAGATGCTCGTAGGCTTCGGCTTCGAGGCGTTGTTGCAAGGCGGGCAGCGAGGCATCGGTGTGATAAATACTCGTGAAGTAGGCGAGATCATACACCACGTGGACCACCAGTAACCGCGCCTGCCATGCGAGTGCGAGACTGCTGGCATAGCCCAGCACACGAGAGGACAGCTCAGACAAATCAATGGCCACCAGTATGCTGCGCATTTGCATCGTCGGCCCTCCGGCATCGCAAGTGGGTTGGGTGTATCAGGCGGTCGTGTACCGCCATGCCTGCACGTGTTACCCTACGCCGTGCAGCGGTTTCTGTCCAGCCTGAAGCCGTCAGACGTGTACGGCCATAAAAAAACCCCGGAAACCTCAAGGCTTCCGGGGTCGGTGACTGAGTGGGACTAGCCGAGGCCACAAGCCCCGCTGGCGATGTTGCTGCTGGGCGTGTGCCTCAGGCGTCAGCCACCTCGCTGATACAATGACTTGACATTGAATCACCTCCTTTCTTGCGTGCCGAGAGCATACGCATCTCAGGAAGCGCTGTCAATGCTATTTTCACCTTTGTGTGCCACCTTGGCGGCGCTGGGGTAGGGCTGGCCGAAAACGCGATGGGCATTCGCCTCTGTGACGTGCTGCACCACGTCCACCGGGATCCCTTTAATGCGCGCCACTTCTTCGGCCACCCGTGCCACCAGGGCCGAGGTGGTCGCCTGCCCAGTAAATTCGCCACCGTAGGCCCAGGGGCCATCGCTCTCCAGCACGAGATTGGCCAACGGCGTGGCTTCTACCAGTTGACGGTCACGCTCGCGATAGCAAATTTCTGGCGTCACCGAGACCAAATATCCGGCCTCGCACAGGGCCGCGGTCGTTTCTGGCGAGCCTTTGTGCCAGTGAAACACCGCCCCCGGCGGCTCGTAGCGCCGCACAATGTCCAAGGCCACGGCAGACGTGGCGTGCGGCGTATGCAGCACCACGGGTAGGGCACAACGCACCGCCGCTTGGACGAGGGCGTGCAGCATGGCCTCGCGCTCCTGGGCCTGCGCCGACGTCATACGCTGATCCAGCACGGTGTAGTGCGGCAGGCCAATTTCCCCAAAGGCGACAACGCGCTGGCGATGCGCGTGGATCTGCGCCACCACGGCTTCGAGTTCGGCCCAGGTGGCATCCAAGCGTTCGGGATGGAGGCCGAGCGCCGCCCAGACATGCGTCGGCTCCTGGGCTTGCAAGGCGAGAATGCGGGCATTCGACTGGAGGCCGGTCCCTGCCGCCACGGTGACCGTGACGCCGGCCTGGCGGCTGTGCCGGCAGAAGGCAGGTAGGTCATGATAGGCGGGCGCATCCAGATGACAATGGACATCAACAAGGGCCATAAGCTGTCCTCCTGGTGTCGAAGGGGTAGAGAGGTCTCAGGACTGATGGCAGGAGTTTATACGCCAGGCGTGATTTGAGTACAAACAGAGAAGAGACTTCACCGCATTTTTTCGCTTTGTGGCCAGAGCGCACATGATACAGTACAGGGACTTTCAGCCTTTCCACAACAACAGAGGGGATCCCACCGCCCTCCGGCACGCGGCACGACACCCGTCCAACCACCACACGACATCACACCATCAGGGGGAAAGTATGCCCACAGCGTTTTCAGCCATTGGCCAACCCGTGCCCCAAGAAGAAGGCCCCGACAAAGTCTCCGGCAAGGCCTTGTATGCGGCGGATGTACGCTTGCCGGGCCTGCTGTGGGGCCTGGTGTTACGCAGCCCCTACCCGCACGCCATGATTCGCCACATTGACACCACCAAAGCCCGCCAGGTGCCCGGCGTACATGCCGTCCTCACTGGCCAGGATCTGCCCGACCGGCGCGTCGGCCGCTTGCTGCGCGATATCCCAGTGCTGGCGCGGGACCGCGTGTTGTTCATCGGCGAGAAAGTTGCTGCCGTGGCCGCCGATACCCTGGAAGCCGCCGAGGCGGCGCTGGCGCTGATCGACGTGACCTACGATGAGCTGCCGCCGGTGTTCGACCCACTGGCCGCGATGCAGAGCAGCGCCCCAACGCTGCACCCAGACATGGCCTCGTACCAGGGCTTGCCCCAGCCCATGGCCACGCTCAACAACGTCTTCGCGCACAATAGCTGGGTCAAGGGCGACATTGCCGCCGGTTTCGCCGCTGCCGACCACATTTTTGAGCACACCTTTACCGCCCAGTTGATGCACCAGGCTTACATTGAGCCGCACGCCTGCGTGGTGCACATTGACGACCACGGCCGGGCCCAGGTGTGGGCCAACAACAAAGGCCCGTTCATGCTGCGCGAGCAACTGGCCGCCGTGTGGGACGTACCGCAGGAGCACATCCGGGTCAATCCCACCAGCATCGGCGGCGATTTTGGCGGCAAAGGCTCGTTTATGGACGTGCCCCTGTGCTACCACCTGGCGCGGCACACCGGACGCCCGGTCAAGATGGTGATGGACTACATTCAGGAACTCATGGCCGGCAATCCGCGCCATCCGGCCATCATCACCCTGAAAACCGGCGTGAGCAATGATGGCCGCATGCTGGCGCGCCAGGCGCGGGTGGTGTTCAACAGCGGCGCCTATGGCGCCTTCAAACCGCGTGTGTACATCCGTGGCGCTGACCACAGCGGCGGGCCGTATCGCATTCCGCATGTGCACATCGAAAGCTCCATGGTGTACACCAACAACGTGCCCTGCGGCCACATGCGCTCGCCCGGCAAGCCGCAGGTGGCCTTTGCCGTGGAGTCACACATGGACATGATGGCGCAGGCCCTCGGCCTTGACCCCTATGCGTTCCGCCAGCGTAATATCCTGCGCGATGGCGACGTCAGTCCCGTGGGCGAAAAGCTGCAGCACATCCGCGCCGAAGACACCCTGCGCCAGGCGGCCCAGGCCATCGGTTGGGGCCGCCCACACCAGCGCCCACACGTGGGCCGTGGCCTGGCCATCGCCGACCAGCCGCAGGGCGCCGGGCAATCCACCGCCTCGGTCACCATAGATGCGGACGGCAAGGTCAATCTGTATATGTCACTGTGGGACACCGGCACCGGGGCGCATACCATCATGCGGCAAATCGTCGCCGAAACCCTCACCCTGCCGCCGGAGCAGGTGCATCTGGTGATGCAGGACACCGACGCCATCCCCTTTGAATCTGGCCCCGGCGGCACACGGGTAACTTACACCGCCGGGCAAGCCGCCTTTGGCGCGGCCCAGGATCTACGCGACAAGCTCTGTGCCGTGGCGGCGGAGCTGTTCGAGGCGCCAGTGGACCGCCTGCAACTGTCCCAAGGCCGCTTTGCCATGCCGAACAACCCGTCCCGCACCCTGTCCCTGGCCGAGGTGGTGGCGCAAGCCCGCGCCACGGCAGACAATCCGCTGCGCGGCACCATGAGCGTTACCTCGACGCCACCCCACATGACCTCCTTTTGTGCGCAAGCCGCCGAGGTGGAGGTCGATCCAGACACGGGCCAGGTGACGGTGACTAAGATCGTCACGGCGCATGACGTCGGTGCTATCTTGAATCCGTTAACGCACCAGGGTCAGATCGAAGGCGGTCTGCTGCAGGGGTTTGGCTACGCCCTGATGGAAGAACTGCGCAGTGAAGACGGGCAAGTCACCACGCTCAGCCTGGGTGACTACAAGATCCCGACCATCAAGGATATCCCCGAGCTGGTGACGGTGTTGTTGGAGCCCGGTCCTGGCCCGGCGCCGTACCAGAGTAAAGGCATTGGCGAAAGCAGCAACACGCCGGTGGCGGCGGCGATTGCCAATGCGGTGTATGATGCGGTGGGGGTGCGGATTCTGGACTTGCCGCTGACGGCGGAAAAGGTGTTTGCGGCCTTGCAGGCCAGGAACAGCGGCTAGCTCAGTCCCTGGACAAACATTCTTGCCTGATTTTTCCTGGGAGCGCGGGCGTCTCGCCCGCTCCGTAAGCGGCCAGGATGGCCGCGCTCCCAGGGGATAACCGCCAGACGCACATGGCGCAAACTGATGGCCAGGTACTTTGATGTGGAGCAGGAGAGCGCGATGGATACGGAACGTATGGCCCAATTTGCCGAGTTGATTGCCCTGGAGCCCACCGATACCATGTTACGCTTTGGCCTGGGCGAGCTGTATATGGAGGTGGGCGATTTTGCTAAGGCTGTTGAACAATTTGCCGAGATTGTGCGGCTGGATGCGCAGTATTCCGCCGCGTATCGCTACCTGGGGCAAGCCTATACGGCGTTAGAGCGCCATGCCGAGGCGCGGCAGATTTTTACCGACGGGATTTGCGTAGCCGAGGCGCGGGGCGACTTGCAAACGGCCAAGGAAATGCAGGTGTTTCTGCGTCGTCTCGACGCCCAGCGCCCCTGAGCCGACGCGGCGCGCCGCTGGCCGGCACGCTTCCTCAGGGCCTAGTGCCTTCACCGAGCTGTTGTGCCAGGTGCTGCCCCCTGGGATCGCCGGGCTCCAGCCCGGCTCCCGAAGCCACGCTGGCGCGTGGCGCTCCCAGGAGACGTCGCACATGCGCACGGTTGAGGCACTAGTGCACTGCCACAGATCCTCTTGTGCACGACATCTGCCTGGGAGCGCGGGCATCTTGCCCGCCTTCGGAGCGGGCGGGACGCCCGCGCTCCCAGGCAGGGCCCAAGCACTCCTGTGGAGATGCACTAGGGGTGACTCCTGCTCTGCAAGGCGGAGGCCAGGCGAGACATGCCAGAACTAGCCCAGGTGTTCATCAGTGCGACCACCCCGGACCTGGGGAGCTACCGCCGCGCCGTGCGCGATGTGCTCCTAGACCGGGGTGTGCATCCGCGCCTGCAGGAGCATTTGCCGCCGGATTATCAGCCGCTCATGGACATCCTACGGCGGGAGATCAACGCCTGCGATGCCGTCATCTGCCTGGTGGGGTTTGTCTACGGGCAGGAGCCGCAAGCGCGGCCCGCACAGGCCCCACGGCGTTCGTATACCCAATTGGAATTTGATCTGGCCGAGTCCTTTAACAAGCCCATCTACGTGTTGCTGGCCACGGAGCAGTGTCCGTTCGATACCCAGTCGGAGGAACCCCTGGAATTGCGCCAGTTGCAGCAGCAGTACCGCGAGCAACTGCGCCAGCGCCCACACAAACGCGAGTCTTTTAGTGACCTCAGCACCTTGCGGGAGCGCATTGCCGCGCTGCCCTTGCCAGCGTCAGTCGCCGGGTCTGGCAAGCCCGACAATCTCCCCGACCTCAGCCTCGGCACGCGTTTTAAGGGACGCGAGACCTTTGTCACGGACCTGCATCAGCGCCTCGCCAGCAGGCCCGGAGCCGTTGCCGCCATTGTGGCGCGGCAGGCCATCCACGGCCTGGGTGGCGTCGGCAAAACGCGCCTGGCCGTGGAGTATGCCTGGCGCTATCAGGCCGACTACACGGCGCTGTTGTTCGTGCGCGCCGAGGCGGCGACCGACCTGCCACGCCAGCTAGCGGCGCTCTGTGCGCCGCTGGGCTTGCCCGAGCGCCAGGCCCGGGAGGAAGAGGTGCAGACGGCCGCGGTGTTGCGCTGGCTGGCAGCGCACTACGGCTGGTTGTTGATCCTCGATAACGTTGACAGTCCCGAGGCCGCCCAGGCGGTGGAGGCCTTGCTGCCCCGCTTGCAGCACGGCCATGTGCTGCTCACCTCGCGTCTGAGCCAGTGGGGTGCGGGCATGGAAGCGCTGCCCCTGGATGTGCTGGCCGAGCCGGATGCCGTGGCGTTTGTGCTGGAGCGTACGGCGGGCTTCCGCCATGTGACGCCGTCGGATGCGGCCGACGCCGTGGCCCTGGCGCAGGAACTCGGCGGTCTGGCCCTGGCTCTGGAACAGGCCGGGGCCTATATCCAGCATGTGCGCTGTGGCCTGGGGGAGTATCACAGGCGCTGGCGTGCTGGTGAGGCCAGGGTGCGCACCTGGTTTGACGCCCGCCTCATGCACTATCCGCGTAGCCTGGCCATCACCTGGGAGACCACCCTGGCACAACTGGAGGCCCCGGCGCGGGCCCTGCTGCGCCTCCTCGCCTGGCTGGCCCCGGAGCCAGTGCCACGGCTGTTGTTCCACGGTGCAGAGGTGGAGCAGATTTTCGCTGTGGCGCTGGCCGGACCGGCTGGAGAAACTCCGGCTGGGGAGGTGGCGCTGGAGGAAGCCCTGGCAGCGCTGGCGCAGTATTCGATGGTGACGTGGACGGACAGCACGAATGCCAGCGTGCAAGTACACCGCCTGGTGCAGGACATCACCCGTCGGCAGATCGCCGAGGCCGAGCAGGGCTTCTGGCGTGAGCACACCGTGCGCTGGTTGGACGCAGCGCTACCTAAGGATCCGCCTCCTCAGGACGTACGCTCCTGGCCGCGCTGGGAGCCGCTCCGCCCGCACGTTGCGGTCGTTATTGCCCGAGCCGACCAGGCTGGCATCCATGCGCCGACAGCGCGACTGATGAATGACTTCGGGCTGTTTCTTGTGGAGAAAAGTGCCTTTGTCGAGGCCGAACCGCTGTCCCGCCGCGCCCTGGCCATCGACGAAGCCGCCTCCGGGCCGCTGCATCCCACCGTCGCCATCCGGCTCAACAACCTGGCCAGCCTGCTCCAAGACACCAACCGCCTGGCCGAGGCCGAACCCCTGTTCCGCCGCGCCCTGGCCATCGACGAAGCCGCCTCCGGGCCGCTGCATCCCACTGTCGCCAGAGACCTCAACAACCTGGCCAGCCTGCTGCAGGCCACCAACCGCCTGGCCGAGGCCGAACCGCTGTCCCGCCGCGCGGTGGCTATTTTGCAGCATTTCCAGGCGGCGACAGGCCATGAGCATCCACACTGGCAGACAGTGCTGGCAAATTACCACGCTTTATTGCAGGCTTTAGACGTCTCCGCCCCAGACATCACCCAAGCGCTGCCGGGCGCCGCAGGCCCCCAGGCGTCTCACACGCTGCCTTCTCTAGTGTCCATCCCCTTGTTGTCCCGTGTCTGGCGGGCCCTGCGGCGCTGGTGGCCACGGCGCAACCACCGCGCCCCAGACTGAGCCTGTGCCAGTGGCGGCAGCGCTTGCCAAGGCGGTGTTTGACGTGATCGGGGCGTAGAGATGCGAGGTGCCGCCGACTGCGGCGACGGTGTGTGCAACCTTCCAGGCCAGGCACGGTGGGCAGCGGGGGGGAGGTGTGCTGAGAGTCTATCCCGGGAGGGGCGAACGGCCGGTCGCCCCTCTGACGCTGGGATAGTTCTTAACCCGCTGCCAGATCATACACGGCGACGGCGACAGTCCGTGTTGGCGGCGCCAGGGACCAGAGCAGGTTATTCAGCCTATCAACCACCTCACCGGTGAAGAGGTGTTCGCCACACTGCGCGCACACCTCTGCCGGCACATGTTCAAACATCACCACGGTCTCCTGCCAGGTCTGCACGTGACGCACCAGCGCCGCGTGCATGGCATGATGGCATACGGGGCATTCGCGGCTCATCGTTTCCTCCTTCTGCCTCGATCAATCCATTCTGCTGGATCAGGGTCATAGACCGTCACGATGACTGCCGCATGGTTGGCCTGGACATGCAGCATGCGTCCGGCAGCAGTCAGACCACAGATAAGGCCGCTCGGGCTGTATTTGTCGTGGGGATAGGCCGCAATAACTTCAGCCTCGGGCCCCAAAAGTACTTGTTGTACCTCGTTATCCAGGATGCGTCGTTGTGTCATCCGCCCCTGCGCATGCACAGTGTCACGGTGCTCGCCACGTTGTACGATGTCCCGGATGCCTTACAGCATAGCGCGTATTGCCTCCTCATAACCCTATCGCCAGAGTCTCCAACAGCCAGAGCCGCTCCCCAGCACAGTCCTATTCCAGTGCCAGGGCGGTTGCAAAGGCAGGGCGCGGTCCCCGTGCAAGATGACGTGCCGCCTGGGCAGCCCGACCTTAGCACTCGTGAGCCATGGCAGGCAACGTCGGTAGTGCGGCCAGTCGCTGCTCATACACTCGCAGTGTCTCACTGGCCATGCGCTCGGCCGTGAACAGTTGCTCGACCCGCTGGCGGCCTGCCATCCCAAAGCTACGCGCCTGGGCTGGATGCTGCAACAGATGGCACAAGGCCGCGGCCAGGGCCTGCGGGTCACGCGGCGGCACCAGCAGGCCGGTGACGCCATCGGCTACGGCTTCGGGAATGCCCCCGGCACGGGTGGCCACCACGGGTTTGCCCAAGGCCATGGCGTCGAGGATGGCAGTGCCCAGGCCCTCCAGGTACGAAGAAAACACAAAGATGTCAAAACCCTGCATGAGGCGCAGGATGTCGTGCCGAAAGCCGGTAAAGCGCACCTGCGCCTGCAGGCCCAGGGCAGCAACCTGCGCTTCCAGTGTGGCACGCAAATCCCCGTCCCCGGCCAGGACCATGCCGATCTGCGGCTCATCTTGCACCAGCAGCGCCATGGCCTCTAACAGATAACGCTGGCCCTTTTGCCCGGCGAGATGCCCGACCGTGCCAAGCACCCGCGTGCCGGCTGGAAACAGCGGCGGTGCGGCTGCAATGTCGGCAAAACGTTGCAGATCAATGCCGCTGTACACCGTCTCAACACGCCGGGCCTCTATACCGCTGGCCAGTAACACCTGGCGCACGGCGTTGGACACGGCCACGTAGTGCAAGCGCGGGCGCGTATATTTGTAGCGGTTGAGCCAGTGCCGCGCTGGGACAAAATCTGAGCGGCGCGCCACCACCAGGCGGGTGCGTGGGGCTAGGAGGCTGGCCAGGAGGCCAATAGTGTGTGCGTGTGGGGTGTGCATGTGTAGGATGTCCACCCGCTGCTGGCGCAGGTAGTGGCCAAGTTGCCAGGCGGCCACGAGGTCGAGTTCGTGACGCATCGGCAGCCCGACGCACGGCAGGCCGCGTGCCTGGGTGCGCTGATACAGCGCGCTGTGTGGCGGGCAGAACACCACACTGCGGTGGCCCTGGGCTTGCAACCAGGCGGTGAGATAGAAGACCTGCTGCTCCCCGCCGCGCCAGGGGAGGTTGGAATTGAGGTGCACGACGTTTAGCATGCTTGCAGGGCCTGCCACACGGTCTCAGGGGTGATGCCATGCAGACAGGCGAGCTGGCGCGCTGCGGGCTGCTGACAGACGTTGCGCGCACAGGGCCAGCAGTCCACGGCGTGGTGCAGCACGTGTACGGAACCTGGTCCCCAGGGGGTGGTAATCGCCGGGTTGCCGGCGCCCCAGACGATATACACCGGCGAGCCGCACAAGGCCGCCACGTGGGCCAGGCCGGAGTCGTTACTGACGGTAAAGCGCGCCTGCTGAAACAGTAGCGCGTACATGGCCACCGCGCCTCGGGCCGTGTAGTCGAGCAGTTTTAGCGCCGGGTCGACGCACAACTGCCGTGCCGTGGCAGCTTCGGCACTTCCCCCCACGACCAGCCCCGTCAGCGCCGTGCTGTCCGCGATCCGTCGGGCCAGGGCCGCAAAGCGTTCCAGGGGCCAGCGTCGTGACATGGCCAGGCTGCCCGGCGCCAGGATCCAGTACGGCGCGGGCGGCGGCAGCAGTGGCGTTTCCACCGGCCAGGCCACCGCCGCCTCAAAAGGCGCCGGCACAGCCGCCAGCGCCGGACGCACGGCCTCGGGCAGCACCTGCAGATACGCCTCCACCCGATGCCGCCTGCGCCAGGGCTGCCAGTCCAGGCCCTCATGCAGCAACCAACCTCGTGCCTCGGTACGATAGCCGCGCCGCCAGCGCACCCGTGCCCGCGCCAGCAGCCAGGCTGCCCCCAAGGAGTTGGGCAGACAGAGTCCGAGATCCCACGGCCCTTGCGCCCGCAGCATGGCACTCTGCGCTTCCAAGGCCCGCGCCTTGGCCCAGGCCGAGGTGGTGCGGGGTGGCGGCAACTCGCAGACGGCATCCACCAGGTGCCGAAATTGCAACGCCGCCACCCATGGGACGCAGGCGACTGTAATCTGTGCCTCGGGATAGCCGTGGCGCAGGTGGTAGAAAAACGGGTACGCCAGGATCTGATCGCCCAGCCAGTTGGGAGCACGCACGAGAATGGTGTGGGGCGTGGGCCTGGGGCGCTGCGGCACCGTGGACTCCCTGGCCTAGGCTGTGGCCGGTGGCGGATATGACGCCATACGCGCTGCGAGCTGCGCCTTGACCGTGGGCCAGTCGTCGCACGTGATACTAAAATACACGCTATCGCGGAGGCGTCCGCCGGGCATGACCATGTGCTTACGGAAGATGCCCTCCTGCACGGCGCCAATACGCTCCAGGGCCTGGCGTGACTTGCTATTGAGCACGTCGGTCTTAAACTCGACGCGGATGCAGCCCACGGTCTCAAAGGCATGCCGCAGCTGTAAATACTTCGCCTCCGTGTTGATGGGCGAGCGTTGCCAGGCCGGGGTAATCCAGGTGCCGCCGATCTCCAGACGGCGATGCTGGCGGTCAATGGCCATGAAACTGGTGGCGCCGACCAGCTCGTTGGTGGCCCGCGCCACCGTCACAAAGCGCACCACCTGTCCAGCTGCCTGCTTGGCCAGCTCGGACTCAACGTAGGCGTGCATGGCAGCTTCGGAGCCGATGCTATAGGGGATGTAACGCCACAGCTCCGCGTGGGCGCCAATACGCCACAGGGCCGGAATGTGCGCCAGCGTGATGGGCTCCAGGCGCACGTACTGTCCTTCCAGGGTCACTGGGCCAAGCTCCATCATCCCCTCCTTGCAGCTTGGCGCTGCTGCATGAGCCGCCCAACGTCCTGGCTCATGGGGTCACTGCTGTGCTGCAACGTCGCGGCGACGTTTTGCTGATCGGTCAGGGAACGGTTTTGGCTCAACTTGTATTTGCCTTCTAGCCGTGTGATGCCCATACTGAAACCCACAATACCCTGCATCATGCTGCGCACGTAGTCGTCCGGGAGCTGGAACAGCCAGGGTTGGGCAAACTGCGACTCATAAGTGCGCACCAGCAGGCTGAGGAGGGCATGGAATTCCTCGTACTCCGTCACCGGGCGTAGGGTGCCGTAGGCGTGCACCGCGGTGTAATTCCACGTCGGCACGCTGAGTGCGACCTCATACCACGACGGTGACACATAGCTATGCGGCCCCTGGAAGATCACCAGTGCCTCCTGCGTCGCGTCAAACGTGCGCCACTGCGGGTTGGCCCGCGCCACATGGCCGTACAAGGTGCCGTAAGGCCCCTCATCGGCCACCAGCACAATGGGGGTATGCGTGGCAAAGGGGGCGCCCTCATGTTGGGTGACGAGCGTGGCAAAGCTATTGTCCCGCATCAGCCCGTGCAGGGTCGGCAGATCGGTTTCGTGATACAACTCCGGCATGTACATAGCGCGCTTGTCCTTCTCATGACTCGATGTCCGTGGCACCCGTATCCCATCCGTCGCATGGCACGCGTGCCTTATCAGTGTACGGCGCGCGGTGCTCCTGGTGGGCCTCACCCTACAGCGGAGAGCGCGGAGGGTCAAGGATGGGCTCTGCCGTAGTCCCCGTCGTCGAAAAAACGCCGCGCTGCCAGAGCGGTATGCGCCAGGGGACTGCTGGAGAATAACAAGATGGCATGAGACGCTTCACTCCGCAAGGTCCAGGCTCGCCCGGCACTACGGCGGTTGTTGCACTGGGCAGGCACTGCTATACTGCCCGGCAGGGTAGCCTGCACCCGGCCCAGGCACTGGGCCAGGAGGCACGCTAGGCAGGGCACAGAGCCCGGGCCGTAGGAAGGCGCGCGGGGCATGCAAACGGATTCTCTGTTCTATCGCTTGTTTCAGACCCTGCCGCACTTGTTGTTTGACCTGATCGCCTAGCCAGCGCTGCATGCGGCGCAGTATCACTTTGCATCAGTGGAACTCAAGCAGACCGCCTTTCGCCTGGATGGCGTCTTTCTGCCACCAGATGGGCAGCCCGACTGGCCGCTGTACTTTGTCGCAGTGCAGTTGCAGCGCGACCCAGAACTGTATGCTCGGTTGTTTGCCGAAGCCTTCCTGTATCTGCGCCAACAACGCCCGGTGCATCCCTGGCAGGCCGTGGTCTTGTATCCAACGCGGACGCTTGATCCGGGGCCGCATCTCCACTACGACGTGTTGCTGCAGAGTCGCCAGGTCACACGCGTGTATCTGGACGAATGGGCGCAACCGCGCCAGACGCACGTACAGCGCCTGTTAAGCGTGTTGTTGAGCCCCCCGCCGCAGGCCATGGGCGAGGCGCGTACCCTCCTCGACCAGCTACGTGCCGACCGTTCCATGGATACGGCCCAGGCTGCGGCTTTCATCAACATGCTTGAAACGATTCTGGTCTCTAAGCTTCCCAGATTGCGTCGAGAGGAGATCCAAGCCATGGTAGAACTCACGGACATTGATCTCAAGCAGACCCGCTTTTATCAGGAGGTATTTGCGGAAGGACGCCAAGAAGGACGCCAAGAAGGCGAAGTGGCGTTGCTGCTCCGGATGCTGCAACGACGCTGCGGTGTACTGACGCTGCCTATACGGGAGCAGATTGCGGGATTGCCGCTGCGACAACTAGACGCCCTTGGGGAAGCCTTGCTGGACTTTGGCGGGCTGGTGGATCTGGAGCAGTGGCTGGCAGCGCACGGAGTGGAGGACGCTACGGGAGCGCAGTAACACCGCGTCGCTTGCCGGAGGGGCACGGGGCACGGCCTCATGTACTCTAGCGCCCCGCCAGACAAGGGGCTATGCTGGGCAGGTATCCTGCAACACCGCGCAGTCCTTGGGCTGCATGTCTTGGCGTGCCATCCAGCGTGACGTCACCAGGGGCGGCCGGTCCAGGCATGTCATGCGGCTCCGAGGTCATAGGTGTCGGCATTGCCTCACGTCAGGAGGGTGGCAAAACTGTGCGCCCGCATCAGCCCTGAGGGTCGGCAGATCCGTTGCGTGGAACAATGCCGGCATGTCCATAGGCGGCCCATCCCCTTTAGCGCAGTGGCCGGATGTCGAGCCAGGTGTCCTGATACGTGGCGCCCTCACCCAGGTCAGCATAGCCATCGGCACATAACACATTGAGCGGCCCACCCGAGAGATAGTGCGCCTGCGGGCGATGGCCTTCCACCACCACGGTGCCAGGAACCACATCGGTGGTCACGCGGGCGGAGAGCCCCACCAGGCCAGCGTCGTTAAACAGCTCCACTGCCTGCCCGTCACTGATACCGCGCGGCGTGGCCTCGTCTGGATGCAGACGGACCCACGGGCCGCCTTCCTCACGGCGTAAAGAGGCCACATCAAGAAACACCGAATGGTGCAGGTGATGCCCTGGCGCCGTCACCAGCCGCAAGGGATACCCCGTCGTCGCCGTGGGCACGTAGTCCGGTAAATCCTGCAGCCCGCGTGCTGCCAGCTCTGGACAAGCAATGTGCATCTTGCCGCTCGACGTCGGAAACACCCGATCAAACGTATGGCCCAGGGTCGGGAGATTGAGGCGTCGTGGCATGCCGTCCAGCAGGTCAGCGAGCCGCAAGCCCGCCACTGGCCCGTCCCGCACGTCCAGGAGCGCCGCTATGTGCTCACGTGGCGTGCGGCGGAATACCGCATCGTGCAGACCCAGGCGCTGCGCTAAGGCCGCAATCACCCGGTAATTTGGCCACGCCTCACCCTGTGGCGGGATGACCTGCGGGCCGTATTGCACATAGTAGGTACCGTAACCGCGATACAAGTCTTCAGATTCAAACGACGTACAGGCAGGTAAGACGATGTCGGCATAGCGCGCCGTTTCGCTGAGGAACGTCTCGTGCACCACGGTGAACAGATCCTCCCGCGCCAAACCACGCCGCACCAGGGCTTGCTCCGGGCAGGTAGTGGCCGGGTTGTTACTCTGGATAAACAGGGCCATCAGCGGTGGATCGTCCCAGGTGGTGAGGGCCTGCCCAAAGCGCACCATGTTGAGCAGACGCCGTGGTCCGCTAGGCTGCAAATCAGGGCGGCGCAGGGCTGGGAAGTTGAATGTGTAGCTATCGGCGGTGGATAACAGCGCGCCGCCGCCCGGACGCTGCCAGGCGCCGACCAGGCCCGGTAAGCAGGTGATGGCCCGCGTCGCCGCACCGCCATTGGCGTTACGCGACAACCCCTGGCCGAGGCGAATGAACGGGGCTCTGGCCTGGCCATAGGCCTGGGCCAGGGATTCGACGTCGTGCGCCGGCACGCCGGTGATGGCCTCAACGGCGGCGGGCGTATAGCGCGGCAAGACTTCTTGGCTCCAGCGTGCGTAGCCTGACACCAGACGCTGGATGTAGTCATGGTCTAGAAGATGGTCGCGCTGTAACACATGCGCCAGGCCCAGGGCCAGGGCCGCATCGGTGCCGACACGGATGGGGATAAACCAGTCGGCTCGGCGGGCCGTGCGCGTGCGCCAGACGTCGATGACCACCAACTTGGCCCCCTGGCGCCGGGCCATGTCGATGAAGGGAATCTGATGCACGTTGGTGCTAGCGAGATTGGCGCCCCAGGCGATGATATAGTCGGAGTGCTGCACCTGCTCCGGGTCCGTACCGCCCGCTGGCCCGACGGTCAGCTCCCAGGCCTCACCGCAACACGAGTCGCACACGGCGGCGGCATTGACCCGCGTCGCACCCAGGGCATGAAACAGGGCCTGGGCCAGGTTGCGGTTCACCAGCCCCTGATGCGCGCTGTAGGCATAGCCGGCCAGGGCTTCGCTGCCGTAGCGCGCCTGGATGGTCTGCCAGTGGCTGACGATTTCGTCCAGAGCCGCGTCCCAGGTGATCGGTGTAAACTGCCCAGCGCCTTTGGCCCCGACGCGTCGCAGCGGCGTCAGGACCCGCCCCGGCGCATGCACGCGCTCGGCATAGCGGTTGACTTTGCCGCACAGAAAGCCTCGTGTAAAGGCGTGCTGCGGATCGCCCACCGTGCGCACCACGCGCTCGTTTTCTACGGTGACCAGCACAGAGCAGGCATCCGGGCAATCATGGGCGCAGACGGTGCGCAGCACGGTACCCCCTGTTGTCTCCACGGCGGCACTCCTTTGGTTAGCGGGGGCGCGGTACGTCCGGCACCCAGAGATAGCCATCCGCATCTACAATGTACACCTCGCGCAGCCCATGCGGCTTATCGGTCGTGCTGGCGAGCACGGTGTAACCTAGCCGCCGTGCTGCGGCTTCGGCCACATCCGGGTCGCGCCCATGCAGGCGCAGTTCTGCCCCGACCCCGCGTGGCCCCTCGTCCCGCAGGCTGGGGTGCAGAGGATGATCAAGATAGGTGTGGTCCGCGTGCAGCATCCATTCCACCGTATCGTAGCGTAACACGGCGAAATCTGGGTCGCTGTACACGACCTCAGCGCCCAGGACTTCACGGTGGAAGGGCAAGGCAGCGTCTATGTGCCGCACGAGCAGATTCACGCCCAGCCCACGCAGGGCGCGGCCATACTCGGCGGCTGGCATCCAGGGGGTTCCCGTTCGCAGTTTCATGCTGAGTGTCCATCAGAAGAGAGGCGGCTGTGTAGTCTGAGAGGCAAGACTGTGCTCCGCAGAGTGTACTGGTAAACGGGACGCTTGGAAAGGCGCATTTTGACGGGGAAAGCGCTAAAGACGGCGATACTTAGGAGGTGAGATGGCGCCAGTCTGCGACGTGGAGCCCAGGAACCTGTTGGAAGTCACGTAGATTACTCGACAAGAGCGGAGGCGATGTGCCAGCGCAATCGCGGCAATTTTCAGATCCATGGTGCCAATACGGATACGCTGCCGCCGCAACTGGGGGAAGCGCTCTGCAGCCTGCTGATCAAAAGGCAGGACTATCCAAGCCGAAAAAAAAGCCATTAAACGCAGGAGACGCTCGTAATAGGCGACCTGCTGCTGTACCTCGGTCACGGCGTGGAGGCGTGCTAACCAGCCCCGCATCTGCTCTTCAACAGTAATAACTGTAGCCATGATCTCGTCGTGAGAGAAGGTTGCAAGACGACCTTGCAGGGCAAAGGCCGCAGGTGCATCTCGGACCTGCAACAACGACAGATGATCAGTATCCAGAATGATCATAGATGGGAAGCCTGGCGGTCTGCGGCCCGGACACGCTCGCCTTCTGCAATAATCTCATGCATGATGTGATCCCCATCGAACGTGCCAACGGTACGGCGCCAATCTTTGGGCCGCTCGACGCGTTCATGAGAGGGTAGCAACTGGGCCATCAGGTCTTCTAAGAGAGCCACCCGTTCTTCCAGGGTTGTGTCAGCCATGTCGATTCCTATGAAGCAAAAGCGTCCTTCTTGGCGTTATGCTAACGTCTGGCGGTTCTTGGCACAAGCGGCCAGCATCGGTGTGTTCCTCCGGTCAGAAGTCGGCATCTTGAACTTGTTCCATCGTCGCAGGAGACGACTTCGTAGTCTGCGCGAGGCAAGACTATGATTCGCAGAGTGTACTAGCGAACGGGGCGCTTGGAAAGACGCATTTTGTCGGGGAGAGCGCTGGCGGGGCGCTCTCTGCCGGGGACGAGATGGCGCCAGTCGGCGATGATGGATAGGGCGACCGTCGCCGCCCTCCGGCTCAACGAGCCGTGGGTGCTAGAGGCACGTCAGCTGTGGAGCGCGCTGGGTTTGCATCCGCCTCTTGAGGGCTAACACCAGATCCACGCTGCTGCAGCACCTGCTCCCGGATGCGGCGCACCTCTACGGTCATCCTGTCCACCTCCGCCTCGCGTAGCCACTCCAGAGCCGTGCGCGCCACGCTGTCGGCGGCCTCGGCCTCGCCCAGCCTGTGCAGCAAGGTCCACAAGGCGTGCGCTGCCACCGTAGTGTCCGGGTGCTGCACACCCAGCAGGCGCTGGCGTGCCGTCACCACCTGGGTCAGCAGCGGGCGGGCCGCTGCCAGGTCATGCTGGGCCCGCAGCACCTCGGCCAGGGTATACAGGCTATTCAGCGTGCGCCCATGCTCTTCGCCTTGCGTCTGGCGCAGGCTGGGCAAGGCTTCTTCCAACAAGGCCCGTGCTGCCGCCAGTTCGCCTTGGGCCCGCAGTACGTCGGCCAGGTTATGCATGGCGACCAGCGTAAACAAATCCTGTGCGCCCTGGCGCTGGCGCTGGGCTGCCAGCACCTGCTCCAGCATCTGCCGCGCCCGCCCCAGCTCGCCCTGCGCCAGCAGGCTTTGTTTGGCCAGATTGTTCATGCTGGTCAGCGTCGCGTCATGCTCCGGGCCGTGCACACGCTGGTGCGTGGCCAGGAGCTGTTCCTGCAACTGGCGGGCTGCCGCGATTTCCCCCTGGTTGAACAGGGCTTGCGCCAGGGCATTCATGGTGCCCAAGGTGGCGGCGTGGTCGGCGCCCAGGCGGCGTGTCTCTAGGGCAAGCACACGCCGATACAAGGGGATGCCCTCGGCATAACGCCCCTGGCTGCGCGACAAGGAGGCCAGGTTGTCGAGACTCGTCGCCGTGTTGGGATGCTCAGGGCCTAGTGCATTGTCACGATGAGATATGCTGTTAGGATAAGGCCCTTCCTATCTCACTGTGCAGGAGGAGCCGTGGCTAGGCGATATGGGATAGACTTGACAGATGTAGACCGTGCGACCTGACGAGAGAGTGTATCAAAAAACACGGTCAAGCGCAGCACGAGCATTCCTGCGGATATTGTACGCCAAGCCGAGAGGGCCTGTGGACGGACACACGCGGAGAGTGCTTCCGCGTCGGACGGGGCTACCAAAAAAGTCGCGCCGTGCAAGACGCGTGTGGTCGCGGAGGGTTGTGACGCTGCCTGGTAGCGCCAACCCGTCCCCCCTGCCCACCGACGCCAAAGGACTGGAGAGGAGGAAGCCCCTTGGCGTGCCTGGTGTTGGAGGCCAGCTCCTGCGGGACAAGCGCGGTGGACCTTCCGCATGCTGGTGCACACCATGGTCGCGGGCGATGTTGTCGCATCCGTGTCGCATGAGACCGTCCGACGGACCTTAAAAAAAAGTGCACTTCAACCCTGGCACAAGCAAGCATGGGGCCTTCCCCCAGCGCACGAGGCGGCCTTTGTCGGCCC
>SXGT01441030.1_pt1 | contig 26461 bp, 22 predicted proteins | sample 3176221 | NCBI WGS metagenome assembly SXGT01 (sample SAMN11356862, study PRJNA531348) | freshwater metagenome | isolation source: freshwater sample F1-120 | place: China: Fuxian Lake, Yuxi | collected 2017-12-25
AATCAATAGGAAGCCGGCATCTGAAAGGCGCTTCAGGGCTTCCTTAACCCCGGGGATCAATTCAAATTTCTCCGCGTCACACAGGTAATGGCGATCGACATTGATCGTTCCATCTCGGTCCAGGAAAACCGCTCGGCGCGACCGCGACACGTCGTTCATAGGGATTTGATCACTCCAGAGGCACCGAAGCTGATCCGCAGTTCCTCCGGAGTAACCGTGGCCGTCCCGACTTTGCCCACAACGACCCCCGCGGCATGATTGGAAAAAATTGCTGCTTCCAGGGGCGATGCACCGGCGACAATGGCCAGCGTGAAGGTGGCGATCACCGTGTCCCCGGCGCCGCTGACATCGAAGACCTCCCGGGCCACGGTATCAATATGGAACGGCTGGCCTCCTCGGTGATAGAGTAGCATGCCGGATTCGCCGAGCGTGATCAGGAGCAGGGCGGGGGAGAGTTCGGTGAACAGCTTGTCGCCGACGCGAAGCAGCTGCCGGTCCTTGAAGGGGTTGCTATTTCGAGTCGTGTCTGTCAGCCCGGCCAATTCAAAGGCTTCCTTGCGATTTGGTGTGATCAACGACAGTCCACGCAAATTGAGGTGATGAACGGGTTTGGGGTCGACACTCAGCCATTTGCCCTCGGTTCGGCACTGTTGGCTGAGTGCATCCAACAAGGGTTGGGTGACTACCCCCTTTCCGTAATCACCCACAATGACAGCGGAAGCCGTGCGGAGGCATGGTTGTATCTGTTTGAGGAGTGCTGTCGCCACCTCGGAGTCCAATTCACCGCGCGCCTCCCGATCCAGTCGAGCGATTTGTTGCTGACCCGCGACAATCCGAGTTTTGGTGATCGTCGGCCGATCCTTGAGGGTCACCAACCCGTGGCATCCGATGCGGTGCTTCAAAAGAAGCCGTCGCAACTGGGTCCGTGCTGAATCCCGGCCGACGACCCCGACCAAGTCGGTCCGTGATCCCAGTGCGGTAAGATTTCGTGCCACATTGGCGGCGCCGCCGGGCATGAAACTCTCCCGCTCAAATTCCACCACGGGCACAGGCGCCTCGGGAGAGATTCGGGTGACACGGCCCCAAATGAATTGATCCAGCATCACATCGCCCACCACCACAATGTGACTCTTGGCAGCTGCCTGGAGCAGCGATTCGACACGGTTCAACGGCAACGTGGCCATGTGATTGAATGATTAGGCGGAGAGATTCCAGAAAACAAGGGGATGTGCCCAGGTCAACCTCGAGGCGGAATCAAACGAGCGGTCCATTGAGAAAGCCGGTCAGTGGACTGCTCGGGTTAGCCAACTCCGAGGGGACTCCCATTCCGATCTCGTAGGCGGCTCTGCCGGCTTCAACGGCCATCTTAAAGGCGATTGCCATTCGGTTGGCATCGGAAGCCACGGCGATCGCAGTATTTACCAGAACTGCATCCGCTCCGAGTTCCATGGCTTCAGCGGCGTGGCTGGGCGCGCCAATTCCGGCATCGATCACCACCGGGACAATGGCCTGTTCGATAATGATCCGTAATTGATCCCGCGTTTGGAGTCCGCGGTGGGAACCGATGGGAGATCCCAGCGGCATGACGGTGGCGGTGCCCGCTTCTTGGAGACGCTTGGCCAAGACAGGATCGGCATTGATGTAGGGCAGCACGGTGAACCCCTCGCTCACGAGTTGCTCGGCGGCCTTGAGGGTTTCGATGGGGTCGGGAAGCAGGTAGCGCGGATCGGGGTGAATTTCGAGTTTGATCCATTTGGGCAGTCCGGCGGCAGCGGCGAGTCGGGACAGTCGGACGGCCTCCTCGGCGTTCATGGCGCCGCTCGTGTTGGGGAGGATGAGATAGCGGTTCGGATCGATGAATTCCAAGATATTGGCGAACGGATCCTTCCGGCCCGAGAGGTCCGCCCGGCGGAGAGCCACGGTGACCATCTGAGTGCCGGAAGCACTCAAGGCGTCGCGCATGGATTCAGGCGATGGAAACTTGCCCGTGCCCAGGAACAACCGTGAATCGAAGGAACGACCGGCGATGACGAGAGGTTTGGACGCCATTTTGTGGGCGGAACGTGGCGGTCCTGCCCACGCTTGTCGAGTCGTAGTGATTGTGGGAGTTGCACTGATCCAATCCTGTGCCTGAACGTGTGCGTCAAATATTTGAAGCGGGACCGCGTTTGAAGCCTTTATGAAGTCGGCGAGGAGGATTGCATGGAATTGTTAACTTAAGCTGGCACTGGGGCAGATGTTTGTGCATAAACGCCCGACAGCGTTGCACTCACCCAAGTAATCCAGCTGGCTGATCGAGGTATTTTGCGACTGGTGCGAACGATTTGGGGTCTGTTATCCCGGCCAGCTTGGACGACCCCAGCATGGATTTGTCCGTTCAATGAGCGTTCGAGCACAATTTGACTTGGAATTCCTCGAAACCCGGGTGCTTTTGTCCGGCGAGGGGGTGACCTTGTCAATGACTCCAGCCGAACCAGGAGATGTTCCAGCGGTTGTCGAGGAATTCGGGCTCACATCGATTTCAGCGTCAGAGCTGGAGGTGGAAAATGCGACGGCCTCGAGTCTGTTTGAAGATTTGGCTAGTGCGGATCTCCTGGCACCCGTTGAACCGGCGCCGCAACGGGCATCAACGGCGTCCGCTTTCTTGCGGGAGGCGCCCTCTCGATCGAGAACTGTACCCTGACGGGCTTCACCAACGCCGGCGTCGACGTCGCGGTGGCGGCGGGTACCACCAGTTCGCTGGTCATCCAGGATTCGACGATCGCGGACGCGGGCGTCGGCGTCAATATCAATCCCACGCTAGGTGTCACCCGCCTGGACACCACCCTCCGGAACGTGATGATCAAGAACACGGGCACAGCACTCGACAACAGGCTGGGCTTCACCAACGTCACGGATTCGACCATCACCCAAAACTCGGACATCGGCGTGCTCGCGCGCAGCGGCATCGTCAACGTCGAGAGCTCGAGCTTCACCGGCAACGATGTCGCCGTCGAGACGCGCGACACGGCGACCATTCGGCTGACGGACAGCGGCTTCTACAACAACCTGAAGGCGTTCAACTGCATCGGCCTCGGAACGCTGGGCTCCGCCGGCGACAACCGCAAGGGCAGCAACAGCGGTGGCGTCGGGGCCGCCTGCACCCCCAACGCCGTGGTCACCCTGCAGTAGGTTCAGGCTCGAGGCCCCCGGGAAATCGCAGCGTGACAGACCCTTTCGCCTCGGCGCGGCTCGGGCCGGTCACGCTGCGTAACCGCATCATCAAATCAGCGACCTTCGAGGGTGTCGTCCCGAGCGCGCTGGTCACGCCCGAGTTGATCGAGTTCCACCAGCGCGTAGCCGCCGGCGGTGCCGGCATGACCACAGTCGCCTACCTCGCGGTCGCGCCCGAGGGCCGCACCCACGCCGCGTGCATCTGGCTCCGGCCTGCAGCCGTGCCGGGTCTCGCCCGCCTCGCCGCAGCCGTACACGCGCGCGGGGCGGCCATCTCGGGCCAGATCGGCCACGCCGGCCCGGTCGCCAACGCGGCCTCCAACGGCGCCCCGGCACTCGGGGCCGTGCGCTCCTTCAACCCGATGTCGATGCGCGCCACGCGCGCCTGCACTGAGACCGATATCGACCGCATCGTCGGCGACCATGCGCACGGCGCCCGGCTGCTCAAAGAAGCTGGCTTTGACGCCATCGAGATCCACCTCGCCCACAACTATCTCGCCAGCGCCTTCCTGAGCCCGCGCTTCAACACGCGACGCGACGCCTACGGCGGATCGCTCGAGAACCGGGCACGCTTCGCGCGGCGGATCGTGCGGGCGGTGCGCGACGAGATCGGCACGCAGGTGGCCCTCACCGCCAAGGTGAGCCTCCACGACGGCGTTCCGGGTGGGCTGCGACCACCGGAGAGCACCGAATTCGCACGCATGCTCGAAGCCGATGGCGCACTCGATGCGCTCGAACTCACCGGCGGCAGCTCGCTGGCCAACCCGATGTACCTCTTCCGCGGCGACGCACCGCGCGCCGACTTCGCGCGTGTCCTGCCGCCGCTGCGACGCCTCGCTTTCCGCATGTTCGGCAAACGCTTCATGCCGGCCTACCCCTTCGCGGAAGCCTACTTCCGCGACATGGCGCTCACGGTTCGCGCCGCAGTGAAGATGCCCCTCATTCTGCTCGGTGGGATCAATCGCCTTGACACCATCCAGCGGGCCATGGCCGAGGGCTTCCAGTTCGTCGCGATGGGACGCGCTCTCCTGCGCGAGCCCGATCTGATCGCACGTATGCAGGCGGGCGAGGCAACCTCGGGCAACTGCGTGCACTGCAACCGTTGCATGGTCTCGATCTACAGCGGCAGTCGTTGCGTACTGGATCACCCCGCACCCATCGTGGCGGGCGAACCGGTCGCCTGATCAATCGGGATCGACGATCTGCCCAACATGGCCCCCAGAACCACGAAGCGCTCGACTCAGGTGCTCGGTCACCGCATGAGCTGGGTCGAATCCGGCGCGGGGGCGCCGATCGTCCTGCTGCACGGCAATCCGACTTCCTCTTATCTTTGGCGTGACGTCATCCCGGAACTCACCGGACTCGGCCGCTGCATCGCCCCCGATTTGATCGGCATGGGCGACTCCGAGCCGCTCGGGGACGGCGGACCCGAGCGCTACTCGTTTGTCGAACACCGTCGCTACCTCGATGCACTCCTCGAATCGCTGGGCGTCGAGCGGGACGTGACGCTGGTCCTGCACGATTGGGGCTCGGCGCTCGGCTTCCACTGGGCGCGCCGTCATGCAGAGCGGCTCCGCGGCATCGCCTACATGGAGGGCATCGTCCGGCCGCTCACCTGGTCCGAGTGGCCCGAGAACGCGCGGAAGATCTTCCAGTCCTTCCGCTCGCCGGCGGGCGAAGCGCTCATCCTCGACAAGAACAGCTTCATCGAACGCGTGCTGCCGGCCTCGATCCTGCGCCCGCTGCGCGAGGAGGAAATGGCGGAGTACCGCCGGCCCTTCCTCGCAGCCGGAGAGCGCCGTCGCCCCACGCTGAGCTGGCCGCGGCAGATCCCGATCGACGGCGAGCCGGCAGACGTCGTGGCGATCGTGCGTGACTACGCCGACTGGCTCAGCGCAGCGGACGTGCCCAAGCTCTTCGTAAACGCCGAGCCCGGCTCGATCCTGACCGGCGCCCAGCGCGAATTTTGCCGCTCGTGGCCTGTACAACGCGAGGTGACCGTACCCGGTAGCCACTTCATCCAGGAGGACTCCGGCCCCGAGATCGGCCGCGCCATCGCCGCCTGGATGCGCGAATGCCTGCCCGCGCTTGGCTGAAGCAGCCGCCGCCGCGGGGCCGGATCCCCAGCGACGCGACGGGGACCCGTGCTTAGCTGAGCTTCGCGCGCTCCTCCGTGACCACCCCCTCGAGCCAGACACGGTAGTTGTCGCGTGCCTCCGGCGTGGTTGCCTCAAAGCGCAGAACCAGGGCCGGCTGCGTGTTCGAGGCCCGCACCAGACCCCAACCGTGCTCGAACTTCACGCGCACGCCATCGACATCCACGATCTCGTGGTCGCGGCGCAGCCGCTCGCGCACGCGCTCGACGACCTCGAACTTGAGAGCATCAGGGCAGTCCACGCGCAGCTCGGGCGTGGTGTGCGCCTCGGGCAAGCCGGCCAGCAGATCGAGCACGCCACCGCCGGAGCGGGCGATGATGTCGATCAGGCGAGCGGCCGCATAGATGGCGTCGTCGTGACCAAAGAAGCGGTCCTCGAAGAACATATGACCGCTCATCTCGCCGCCAACCGCCGCCCGGGTCTCCTTCATCTTGGCCTTGATGAGCGAATGGCCAGCCTTCCACATGATCGCCTGGCCACCGTGACGGGCGATGTCGTCAAAGAGTCGCTGCGAGCATTTGACCTCGCTGATCACGACCGCGCCCGGCCGCCGCGACAGGATCTCGCGGGCGAAGATCACGAGCAGTTCGTCGCCCCACAGGATGCGCCCACCCGGAGCGATCACGCCGATCCGATCGGCGTCGCCATCAAAAGCGACGCCGAGATCGGCGTGGTGTGCTGCCACCTCGGCGATCAGGTCCACGAGGTTCTCGGGCACGGTCGGGTCGGGGTGATGATTCGGGAAGGTGCCGTCGGGCTCGCAATAAAGTTCGACCACCTCGCAACCCAGCGCCCGCAGAATCTGCGGCGCGAGCACCCCGCCGGCTCCGTTGCCGGCATCACAGACGACCCTGAGGCGCCGCGGCACGGTGCCGAACTGCTCCCGGCAGAAAGCGAGATAGGGCGTCGCGACGTCGCGTTCCCCGAGCGTTCCGGCCCCGCTCGTAAAATCGCCGCTCTGCATCTCCGCGCACAGCGACGTGATGGCCTCGCCGTGCAGCGCCTGCTTGCCCAGGCAGAGCTTGAAGCCGTTGAACTCCGACGGATTATGGCTTGCCGTCACCTCGACGCCGCCGTCGACCGGCAGCTCGTGCAGCGCAAAGTACAGGAGTGGTGTCGGGCAGGGGCCGATGTCGAGTACGTCGACGCCGGATTCGCGCAAGCCCGCGATCAGCTCCGCCGCGTAACCCGGCGAGGTCGGGCGATAGTCCCGGCCGACCGCGATGGTCGGGCGGCCCCCCCCCGTGCGCGCCCGAACGACCCGGCTGCCGAAGGCGCGCCCGAGCGTCCGCGCGAAAGCACCGTCGAAATCCTCCTCGGCGATGCCGCGGATGTCGTACTCGCGAAAGATGGTCGGATTGAGCTTCATCAAGGAAACCCTGTTCGCGATCACCGGGCGGAAAGTCGAGCCCGGGCCGCCGGACGGCTCTGCTGCCCGGCTACTCGCCTCGCCAGCCCGACGGCGAGTTCGAGCGCATGTTGCATGCTGCGCGGATCGGCCGGCCGCCGGCCGGCGATGTCGAAGGCCGTGCCGTGGTCGGGCGACGTGCGGACGAATGGCAACCCGATGGTGACGATGACCGCCCGGTGCACGTCGCGCTGTTTGATCGGGATGAGCCCCTGGTCGTGGTACATGGCGACCACACCGTCGCACGCGGGACCCATGGCGGAGAAGAGCGCATCGGCGGGAAAAGGGCCCTCGGCGCGGATGCCCGCCGCGCGGGCACGCCGCAGGGCAGGCGCGATCACGCGGGCTTCCTCGTCGCCGTAGACCCCGCCGTCGCTGGCGTGGGGATTGAGCGCGGCGACGGCGATACGCGGCCGTGCGATTCCCCACCACTTGCGCAGATGCGCATCGGTCACGGCGATCGTCTCCAGAACGTTGCGCGGCCGCAGTGCCAACGCCACGTCGCGTAGCGCCAGATGGGACGTGACCAGCACGACACGCAACTCATCGGCCACCATCATCAGCCGCACCCGCGGCGCACGGGCCAGTCCGGCCAGGATCTCGGTGTGCCCCGTACGCGCGAGACCGGCGCGGGCCAGCCATTCCTTGGCCAGCGGTGCCGTGCAGATCGCCGCAACCTCGCCGCCAAGCGCGAGCCCAGCAGCCGTCGCAACCGCGGCGAAAGCCGCCCCGGCCGCCGCGAGATTGGGTCGGCCCGGTCTTCGCTCGGTGCGTGCCAGCGGCGCGGCAGCGGGCGGACACAGCAGAGCAATCACCTGCTTGTCGCGTGCCCGCGCGAGTTCACGCGCCGCCGCCGGCGACTCGACCCGCTCGATGCGCATATCGAGCCCAAGCCGCTCGCGCGCTTCCTCGGCAACGGCCAGATCACCGATCAACAACGCGATCCGCTCCGCCGCCGAAGCCGGGGCAAGCGCCAGCGCACGCAGCGCCACCTCGGGTCCGACGCCCGTGGGATCGCCGAGCGTCACGGCGATCAGGGGTGGACGATGCTGCCGATCCGCCCGCGGCGCCAGAGCGGCGGCACGCCGCGGCATCAGGTCCCGGTCGTGGTTGGTGCCGGTCGGATGTCGATCGCGTGCCCCTCGCGCAGTTCCTTCTCGGCCCAGCCCTCGAAACGATGCTGGACCTCCTGCGCGTTCAGGCGCTCGCGAATCTGCTCGCGCACCTGATCGAACGGCACATACGACGCCGCCTCGACGTCACGTACAGCCAGAATATGAAGGCCCGCCGGGCTCTGCACCGGGGGCCCGACCTGGCCCTTGCGCAGCGCGAACGCGACCTGCTCGAGTTCCGGCAGCATCTGACCGGGTCGGATCCAGCCGAGATCGACCGCCTCGACCGGAATACCGCGCGCCGCCAGCTCGGCCGCCACCGCAGCGGGTTTCTCGCCGCGCTGCAGACGGACGAAAGCCTCCTTGGCGCCTTCGACCATCCGCCCGAGATCGGCCTGGCTCATGCCCTCCTTCGGCGTGAACCAGAGCTGATCGAGTTCGACCGCCGAGGCGTTCGCGAATTGCGATTTGTTCTCGTCGTACCAGCTCTGGACCTGCTTCTCGGAGATCGCGACCTTCTGTCGGATCTGCTTGGCGATCACCTGCTGCTTGAGCATCTCCTTGGCGATCTGCTCGCGGTAGGCGTCCATGCCGAGACCCTGCTGCGCCAGGGCCTGCACCAGCTTCTCGTCATCGAGGTTGTTCTGTTTCTTGATCTGGTCGATGTAGGCGTCGATTTCAGCGCGCGACACGCCAAGTCCGAGGGCTCGGCTCTCCTTGCGGATCAGCGTGTCGTCGATCAGCGCCCGCAGGACCTTCTCCCGGTCCTCGCTCGAGAGCCCGTTGAGCGTGGCTCCGCCGGCATTCTGCCGCAGGTAGATCTCGAGCTGGTAGAGCGTGATCGGTTCGCCATCGACCGTCGCGACGATGCGATTGACGATCACTGCCCGGGCCGGCACCGCCGTCCCGAGCGCGAGTCCGACCACGACCAGCGCGGCCGCCCGGCGCAAGCCGGCCGAGCGCGCGCCTCCGGAGAAGCTCAAACGAGAGACGCTCATCGGCCCCGGTGTTAGCGCATCGGGCCTTCCGTGTCGCCCCGGCGCCAACGCGGCACGGCTCATCGCGACCGTCGCGAGGTGCGGGACGCGACGGACGCGCTCGCCCAACGATGGCGCCAACGCCTCAGGGCTCGTCGCAACCGTCGCGAGCGAGCGGAACCCGTCCTCGCCGGGGGAGCCCTGCCACGGCGCTCACTGCGACAGACGGGTGCGGCCGGCCCCGCGCGTGTGGATGGCCTGGTTCGCGACACTCGACGCCATGCGCGTCGCGACGGACGGCTGCTGCCAGCCTACCAAGGCACCGTCGGGATCGAGTCGGGACCGAGCCGCCGCGCCCACGACGACGGAGGGCTGCTGCCGGGCCAAGGTCGGGCCTGCTACCGACCCGGCATGGCTCTCTCGCGACCGGTCCGCGGTGTGATCTTCGATATGGACGGTGTCCTGCTCGATACCGAGCGCTTCTACACCGAGGTCACACAGGAGATTGTCGGCCGCTTCGGTCGGGTCTTCGACTGGTCGATCAAGGCCGAGATGGTCGGCCGGCCGGCGATCGAGTCGGCGCGCCATCTGGTGGCTGTGCTCGCGCTGCCGATCACGCCAGAGCAGTACCTCGCCGAGCGCGAAGCCCGGCTACATGAGTTGCTGGCCACGGCCGAGCCCATGCCGGGTGCCGTTGAATTGGTCCGCGCTCTGCACCGCCGCGGCGTCCCGTCTGCGGTCGCGACCAGCTCGTCGCGTGACTTCTTCGAGCTCAAGACACGCCGCCACGCGGCTTGGTTCGACCTCTTCGACGCCATCGTTGTGGGCGACGACCCGCGCGTCATCCGCGGTAAGCCCGCGCCGGACATCTTTCTGGTCGCCGCAGCCGAACTCGGGATCGCCCCGCAGGACTGCCTCGTGGTCGAGGACGCTCCGGCCGGCATCGTCGCGGCCCGCGCCGCTGGGATGCAGAGCCTCGCGGTGCCCGATCCCGGGATGGACCAAGCCCGCCTCGCCGCAGCCGATCTGCAGGTCAGTTCGCTCGCCGACGTCCCGCTCGAAATGCTGGGGCTCAGCTGCGCCCCGGAATAGCCTGGCCCGACGCGTGCCTCTGACGAACCCGCCGCTCAGCCCGCGCCGGCGGCAAGGTCGCGCAGCGCCGCGAGCGCGCCGTCCGCGTGAACACCCATGTCGAATTCGCTCTGCAGCACGCGCCGCACCACGCCCGCACCGTCAATAATAAATGTGACACGCCGGGCCGGCATCCAGTCGCCGAGCCAGTTGCCGAGACGCGCCACGCCGAATGCGTGCGCGATCTGGCCGCCGGTGTCCGCGAGCAACGGGAAGTTCAAGCCATGGCGCGCCCGGAAGCGGCCATGCGCGGCTGCGGTGTCCATGCTGACGCCGAGCACCGCCCCGCCGAGCGCGGCGATCTCGCCCGCGAGATCACGGAAAGTGCAGGCCTCCTTCGTACATCCCGGGGTGTCGTCCTTCGGGTAGAAGTAAATCACTAAATTACGGCCGCGGAAGCTCGCCAGCGAGACGGTCTCGCCGCTCTCCGTCAGACCGGAAAACTCCGGTGCACTCTGCCCTTCGTGGATCATGCCTCCCCCTCTCGCGTCGCATGGTCGACTCCGGCGACGCGCCGGGCAAGCCTCGCCTGCCCCCACCCCGGCCTCGACGATTCATTCCTCGATATAGCCGAGCACTTCGAGGTCGTGACGCAGGCCAGCGTCGAGCCGGGGCCCTGTGGCGACTCCGCCGCGCGTGCGCGCATCCGCGATGGCCAGACGTCGTTCGAGGAGCGGGCGAAGCGCTGCCACCAGCTCGGGACGAGCCGCCGCGATATCCCTTGCGCCACGGGGATCCGCGGCCAGATCGTAGAGCCGCGCCGTGCCGGTTCTGCGCTCGACCATGAGCTGGTAGCGGCCCCGGACCACGGTGTGGGCACCGCGGGCCTGCCCGAGCTGGGCGTAGGCCGCGTGCTCCGGATCGAGCGCCGCGCCGCGCAGAATGGCCCCGCTCAGATCGCGTCCGACGAGGCCGGCGAGCGGGACCAGGCCGAGCAACGCCCGCACGGTCGGCACAACGTCCGTCAACTCCACGGTCTGGTCGATCCGGCGGGCGGCGACCCCTGGTACGCGGAAAGCGAGCGGCACGCGCAGGTTCGGGTCGAGGAAGAGCTGCACATGTCCGAAGCGACCGTGCTCGAGGAACTCCTCGCCGTGATCGGCAAGCAGCACGACCAGCGTCCGCTCGAGCAGGCCCTGGCGCTCGAGCCCTTCGAGAAACTCGCCGATCGCGTCGTCGGCCTTGCGAATGCCGGCGTCGTAGCGAGCGACGAACTCGCGCAGATCGGCGGCAGCCACCGGCGTGCCCCGGCGTTCGAGGGCGTGAAAGTAGCGCGCCCCGAGTGGCGTCGTATCCAAACGACCCGGCTCGCCGAAAAGGGCCGTGTAGCGAGGATCGCCGGTGTAGGGCGTGTGGATCTCGTAGGTGTGCACAAATAGAAAAAATGGCTCGGCCGGATGCTCGTCAAGCCAGGCGAGTGCGCGCCCGGCCAGGGCGGCCGCGCCGATGCGCTGATCCTCGTAGTGGTCGAATCCCTGCGCGAATCCGAACGGTCGACTCATGTTGCCGCCGTCGACAAATCCCCACGTCGCGAAGCCCGCCTCACCGAGCTGTTCGGCCAGCGTCGTGGCATCCTCCCGAAGCTGCTTTCCGGTAGTTACCGCCGAGGCATCGAGCGAGGTCAGGAGCGAGGCGTGTGAGGGGATCGTGCTCGGTGCCTGCGCGACGGCCCGTCGAAAGAGGGTCGCCCGGCGCAGGAAGGCATCCAGCCGTGGCGTGGTTGGCTGGTCGTAGCCGAAGGCGCCGACGTGGTCCGCGCGCAGGGTGTCGAGCGAGATCAGAACAAGATTCAGAGGTCCCGGAGGCACCCGCCCCGCGCCGGCGCCCGCGAGGCCGGCCAGGGTCACGGCGACCAGTGCCAGCGCACTGGCGCGCCCGCACAACAGGATCGGGGAGATGCCCGGTCCGCGGTCGCGACCACGACCTCGCCCCTTGGTCAATCCATTTCTCCCGGCGCGCGGCGGCGTGCGAGCGTGATGCCGTCTGCGACCGGCAGCATCACCGCCTCGACCCGTGGGTCTGTCGCCACCCGTTCGTTGACGGCACGGATGGCGCGCACGTCGTCCTCCTGGCGGACCGGATCGATCACGCTGCCACCCCAGAGCACGTTGTCGAGCACGACGAGGCCACCGGGGCGGAGCCGCGGCACCAGCGCCTCGTAGTAGGTCATGTAACCGGTTTTGTCGGCGTCGATGAAGGCCAGATCGATGACCGGATCCGGCGGCAGAGCGGCAAGGGTCTCCGCCGCAGGAGCGATGCGCAGATCGATGCGTTCGGCGACGCCGGCCCGCTGCCAGGCGCGACGGGCCAGCGCGGTCCACTCAAGACTCACGTCGCAGCACAGCAACCGGCCGCCGGGTGCCAGCCCGCGCGCGATCGCCAGCGCGCTCAATCCCGTGAACGTGCCGACCTCGACCGCGTTGCGGGCACCGAGCAGGCGCGCCAGCAACGTGAGCAGGGCCGCCTGCTCCTCGGCGACCTGCATCATCGAGATGCCGCCGAGGGTGCGTGTCTCGGCGACCAGTTCATCCAGCACGGCATCTCGCGCGCTGCAGTGGCTGACGACATACGCGTGGAGGTCCGCGCCGATCCCCGTGGTCTTGCCTGGCATCCGCTGAGACGAGCAGATGCACGCAGCCTGTCAAGCCGGACGGCCGTGCAGGACGGGGCGCTGCACTCGGCGGGCCGGCACGCCGCAGGTCCACGTGTCCGCGAAATGCCGGGTGCGACTGGCGGCCGCAGTCGCGAGGACTCTGCCATGCGCGCTGGCGCCGCGCCGTCCGCACCGCCCAACCGCCGTGCGGCAGACGGCCCAGGCCCGCGCGGGTTCGGAGGACACCGTGGCGGCGAGCGTACCGCCGCGCGGCACACATCCTGAGCCCGCGCGAACTCGCGCCGCCGCTAGCGCAATCCGCGCCGGCGGAAGACCTCGGCGGCGAGGGTCGGTCGATCGGTCATGATTCCGTCGATCCCTAGATCAAGCAGACGATCCATCTCGGCCGCGTCGTCGATCGTCCAGACGTGGACCTCGAGCCCGGCGGCATGCATCCGCGCCAGGGACTCCCCGGTCACGACCGGGCTACCGTTGAACTCGGGCGGAATCTGGAAGGCGAGCCCCGGCGCGCGCCAGCTTGCGAGGCGACCCTCGCCCCAGGCCGCGATGAAGCCCAGCACGTCGCCGGTCGACGCCCCGGTCGGCCCGCCGGGATCGCGGGCGCGGATTTCAGCCATGATGTCGTCATGTTCGGCCGCCAACAACACGCGCGAGCGCGCGCCGTAGTGCGCCAGCAAATCAAAGGTCGCCTGCACCATGGGCGGATCGCTCTGCTTGATCTCGACGTTGAGCGCCACATGCGGAAAGGCCTCGAGGACCTCGGCGAAGCTCGGGATGCGCAGGCCCCGACCGGCGAAGGGCCGGCTACCGTCGGCGGCCAGGAAGCGGGCTCCCGCGTCGAATTCGCGCAACCGGGCAAGGGTGTGATGGCGGACCTCGCCCGTGCCGTCGGTGGTCCGCTCGAGCGTCGGATCGTGGATCACGACCAGCTCACCGTCCGCCGCGGCGTGGATGTCGAGTTCGAGCCGATCGCAACCCGCCTCGAGGCCATGGCGGAACGCCTCGATCGTGTTCTCGGGGGCTTCGAGCGAACCGCCCCGATGCGCGAAAAGCCGGGGCCTGGGTCCATCGATGTAGTGCATCGCGTTCCGTCTCCTCGTGCGGGCGTGCCCGCGTGGGACCGTCGAGTCCGGCCGATGACCTGTGCCCTCGCCCGCCACGTCGGGCCGCGCAAGCCGGCTCAGCCCGGCTGCCCGAAACGCAGCCACCAGACGCCGTAGAGATTGATCGCGATGCTCGCGGCCACCAGCGCGACGAAGAGCCGGTGGCGCACGCGACCGTCCTCGCGCAGGGCGAGGGCAACCAGCATGAAGGGCGTGAAGTCGAGCGTGTAGCGACTGCCGAACTGCCGCCAGCCGTCCCAGAAGTAGATCAGGTAGAGTCCAAAGATCAGAGCCGTGCCGGCGAGCGCCACGCGCCCGCGGAAAGCTGCATCGGGCGCCCCCCGGCTGAAACCCCGCCCGAGCAGCAGCACGACCGCCGGCGTCGTCAGCGTCAAGGCCAAACCGTGGTCGTCGAAACCCACCCAGGGGAAGTCGGCTCCCCAAACCGGCCCGCGCAGGAAGTAGTGGTACAGGTTCTGGCCGAGGTAGTGCCAGGAAAATGAACCGTGGGGGGGCGCCAGGAGAGCCTGGTTGGCGTAGAGGTAGCCGTTGTCGAAGGGGCTGCCGAAGCGCGCGGCGTTGTAGATCCCGACCACCACCGCGACCAGGGCGCCACCGAGACCGAACTCGAAGACGGTGCCGACGCGGGGCCTTTGCCGCAGCGCCAATAACAGGAAACACGGGGCTCCCAGCGCTGCGGGCGTGCGGCTGGTCGCGGCGAGTGCCGCCAGCAGGCCCAGCAGGAAGGGGTTGGCCTCGCCCGCAGCCTCCATCCACGCCATCGTCAAAAGCGAAACCGCCAGTAACTGCGCGAGCAGCCAGGTGTTGCCGTACTCGGCCGCCCAGAAGTGCACGGTGCCCGCCCCGAGCAACGCCGTCGTGCCGTTGGCGATCCCGCGACTCACCCCGAGGCGAGCGAGCAGGAGACGGGTCGCCCCGACGTTGAAGGCGCCGATGCCGACGCAGATCGGGGCGATGTTGACCTCGAGCCCCCGCACGGCGGCCCAGGGCAGCAGAAAGAGCGCTGGGAAAGCATCAAAGTAAACGTAGGCTCGGCCGTCCACCCAGGCGAATTCGGTCAGCCACGACGGCGGTGCTGCGACGTGGACCCTCTCCGCCAGAAACGCTACGGCGAGGTGGAGATGGTAGTTGAAGAACATGAACGTGCCGTCGTTCGCTGCGGCGTAGAGGAGTGCTGCGAGCGCGGTCGCGATCCCGGCATCGAGGAGCTGGAGGCCCCAGGTGGGCGCACGGGCTCCAGCAAGGCCCGCAACGCCGCTCTTGTCCACGCATGAATCCGTCGAGCCCACGTCTGTCCGGCCTCTCCGCTTCCTTCCCCGCGCACAACGAGGAGGACAACGTCGTCCCGATGATCGACGAGCTGCTGGCCGCTCTACCTCAGGTGGCCGAAGAGTTCGAGATCATCGTGGTGGACGACGGTTCGCGCGACCGGACACGCGAGCGAGCAGAGGAGCGGGCGCGCACCGACCCGCGCATCCGGGTCGTCCACCACCCGGTCAACCGTGGCTACGGTGCCGCGGTGTGGAGCGGCCTCACCGCCGGCCGGATGCCCTACGCATTCTTCACGGATGGCGACAGGCAGTTCGACGTGCGCCAGATCGCGACCCTGCTGCCCCAGATCGAGGGCCATGACGCGGTGATCGGCTGGCGCGTCAACCGGCAAGACCCCTTGATCCGGCGGATCAACGCGCACCTGTGGAACGCGCTCGTCCGGCTCACCTTCGGCCTCGCGGTGCGCGACGTGGATTGCGCCTTCAAGCTCTTCCGCCGCGACATTCTCGAGGGCCTCGAGATCCACTGCGGCGGCGCGACCTTCTCCACCGAGTTGCTCACCCGCGTGCAGCGCCGCGGCGGCCGGATCGCGCAGGTTCCGGTCCTGCATCGGCCCCGTACCTCGGGAGCGGCTTCCGGCGGTAGCCCGCGCGTGATCCTGCGCGCCTTCCGGGAACTCGCGCGCTTGCGGGTCGAGCTGTGGCGGGAAGCGCCGACCGGCCGCCACTGAACCATAAATCGATAGTTGTATCCGGGCTTGAGGAGCGCCCCGTCGCGACTCCTCGGATGAGGGAGAAATTCACGCTCCCTCAACGTGGCGGCGCGGGCATCGAGGAGCCGGCCGGGCAGAACTCGACGAGGTACCCGCGACTCGCGCTGTGCGAGCAAGCGCACTGCTTGTCGTCCGTCGGATGCTGGTATGCGTCCGCACAGCTCGCCGTGAGGCATTCAAGGCCCATCACCTGGGTGCGTGCGCTGGTGAACGAGCACGGCTCGTTCGTCGACCACTTGATGGGAACGTTGAAGAAGATGTTCGCCGCCGCGCTGACACAGTCGTTGGGGTTCAGCGGATAGGGGCAGAGATGAGGCGGGCTCGTCGGGCCGGAGCCGTAGTTCGTGCTCAAATCCGGGTAGTCGAGCGAGTTGGCGCCGTTCGGGGTGAACTCCCAGGTCGTGCCGAAAGTGCCGTCCTGAACCATGCCGGGCCCGCAGCAGTTCTGCTGCTGCGCACAGATGCCGCGACCGCTCAGGCTCGGGTTGCAGTAGGCCGCAAAGGTGCCGTTGGCCCCCTCCCACATGTACCCCTCCCGCTGCATCGCGCCCGGCGCGCAGCCGAGCGCCGTCCAGCCGTCGCAGTAGGCGACCGGGCACTGCTCCGCCGAGGTATTCGGGTAGGGCATCACGACGTTTTGGCTTCCCTGGTTGAACGCCGAGACGGCCACGGACACCCACCCGCCGTTTGCGTTCAGGGTTCCGAGCGCGGGGCCGGTCGAATTCAGCGTCAGCGAGACCGCACACCGGTTGACGAAGGTGACCTGACCAGCCGTGATCGGGATCGGTGTGGGTGCACCCAGTCCGGGACCGTCGTCACCGTCGTCGCCGCTGCTGCCACAGCCCAGCGCAAAGCCGAGAAGGAGCACGGTTGTAGCCAGAGGCGCCCCCCAGCTGCGCAAGATCGATCCCAGACTCATGTTCCTTCCCTCCACGTGCCACCCTGTTGCTGCACAGGCTGGGTTGCCCTCCGAGCTCATGCAAACGACCGGTCAGGGGAGATCACACCGCTGTGCGGAACTTGCTCCCGCGCAAGGCTGTCTGCACGCCCTCGGGGGAAGGTCGTACGCCGCTGGGTTCGAGGATCCGCTGCCAGGTTCGCGGGCTGAGATCACCAACGGCCGTGCGGACGGTGGCCGCAGCGCAACGGCCCGCTCGCGGCGGGCGGGCGCGCGGACCGCGCGACGCGGACCCAGGCGGCCGCCCGATGTGGGGTCGGCCGCCCGGGTCCGTCGCGGGTCAGGTCAGGGCTTGGCCTGAATCTCGGCGAAGATCTGCTCGAAGGTCTCGATCGGCACCGCACCGGCAACGCGCCGGCCGTTGACGAAGACGGTCGGCGTCGAATTCACCTCGAGCGCCTCGGCCTGCTTGAGCGTCTCCTCGACCTCGGCGCGGGTCTCATGGGCCTCGTAGCACTTCTTGACGGCGGCCGGATCGGCACCCGACTTGTCGGCGAGTGCCAGCAGCTTCGCGGTTGCGGCGGCAGCGTCGGCCCCCGGAATGCCCTGCTGATCCTCGAACACGCCGACGTGGTACTTCCAGTAGGCGTCATTGCCCTTGTTCTTCAGCACGCAGAGTCCGATCTCGGAGGCCGGCTGCGCCCACGGGTGGATCGAGACCAGCGGGAACTGCTTGTAGATGAACTTGATCTCCTTGCCGTGCTTCGCCATCAGTTCCTTGACCTGCGCATCGGCCCGCGCACAGAAGGGGCACTGGAAGTCGGAGAACTCGACTACCACGATCTCGGCGTCTTCCTTGCCCTGCCAGGGGTCGTTGGAATCGAGCGAACTCTCGAGCTGCTGCTGGGTCTTGGCGACGGGATCCACCGAGAGGTCGATCGGCTCGGTCGCCAGCAGCCAGCGGCCGTCGTCGCTGACGAGGACCGCAACCTCCTGGGTCTGCTCGCCGTGCGAGAGTTTCATCTTGCCCTCGTGCAGGCCGGGCAAGCGCACCGACGCCTCGAACTTCTCCAGCGAGAGTTCGACGCCGGGCGGGATCTGGCCCAAGGCCTTGAAGTAACGGTCGATCCGCTTCTCCACCTCCGCTGAATCCAGGGTCGCGGCCGCCGGCTTGGCCGGCTCGTCGAGTTCGCGCGACTCGGTCGCGTCCTGCGGCGCAGGCGGCGTACAGGCCGCGACCGCCACGGCCAGAAGCAAGGGTTTCCACATCGTGTTCATCGACTCATGTCCTCCCCGCACCGGACGCTCGATCCGGCGCGTTCTCCTCTGTGTCTCCGCGTGCAGCCCGGGCTCGGGAACCGAGCCCGGCGCTCACGCCACTTCGAATCCATCCGCCGAGAGGCGGGCGCGCACTCCGGGGGCATAGCGGATCAGTGCCGCGGAATGCCCCAGGGTGGTGAGCAGCAGCTCACCGTCGAGCACTTCAACCACGATTTCGTCGGGTGGCGGGGCGTGGTTCCCGTCGGGCGAACGCGCCGCCATCATCCCGAAGCACTCGGCCAGGCCCGCGATGCAGGTCACGGGGACGTCGAAGCCGGGCGTCGGCGCCTCGGCGCGATCGCGCAGGTCCGTCACGATCGCCATCCCCCCGAGTCCAAGAGCCGCCGCGGTGGTGTCCTTTTGCGCGAGAAGGGCAGCGAAATCCCGCGCCCCGGCGACATCGACGATTGCGAAGTCCGGTGCGACACGCCCCCAGAACTCCCAGGCCGTGGCGCGCGGGCCGGCGTCGGCGATGGGTCCAACCGGCATGTCGAGGCAGCCCGTGGCTTCGACCGCATCGCCAACCAGCAGCGATCCCGGCGTGTAGATCGCACCGGGGAGCGTGTTGGTCGCGCGTCGACCGGGTTCGAGACCGCAGGCCCGCAGGGCGCGCGCCCCGGCCGCCGCCTCGCGGCGCAGGTCGGCGGCGGTGAAGAGCAGCGTGTCGAGGGGCTGCTCACGTACCGCCACCCCGGCGCGAACGAACTCGGCGCCATCCCGCCAGCTTCCCGCCGGTCCATGCTCGGCCTCGTCGCGGGCCAGCTCGGCCGCGCTGAGCGGCGGCAGCCTGTCGATCCCCTCGGGTGCCGAGGCAAAGCCCGCCTGCTCGAAGCGGCGCCTCCAGAAGGGAGACGCTTGCCAGAGCCGAGCGAGTCTCGCCCGGAGAGCGGATGCGACAGCGGCGTTCAAGGCGGAGCCGGCCCCTGGACCGGCCCCCGACTCTCTCGGTTACGAGGCAGATGCGCAACCCGGGAGGGCAGCGCGAGGACCCCTCTCGCCCAGTTGGCGCCGCTCCCCCTGGCGACGAGGCAGGTGCCCGATTCGGGAGCGGGCGGAGCCCGACGTCCGAACGGTCACAGCCCTCGCGCCGGGATAGCCGCGCCTTCCCGCTCCACCAGCGACTCGCCGACAATCGTGGGCCGATCGATGGTCTCGCGCCACGACACTCGCGTCCTACCCGCCCCACCGCCGCGTCGGCGGCCTCAGAGCAAATCGTCGCAGCCCTCGCGCCGCGACAGCCGCGCCCGACCAGGCTCGTGCCCGAACGACCAGCGCGATGCCCCCTGCTGCGCGCGGCCGCACTCCACGCTCCGCGTCAGGCCCCGGCGCAAGACTTCCGGGCGGTCCGCACGGCCGGCCTGTGGCTGGAAGGCTGGCGGCCCGGCCGCTAAGCGACCCGTCGTGCGCTTCACCTCGCTGCTCGCGCCCACGCTCAAGGACGACCCCGCCGACGCCGAGACCGTGAGCCACAAGCTCCTCGTCCGCGCCGGCATGATCCGTCAAGTCGCCCGCGGGATCTACGATTTCCTGCCACTCGGATTACGCGCGCTGCGCCGGGTCGAGGCCATCGTCCGCTGTGAACTCGATGCCGTCGGTTGCCAGGAAATCCTGATGCCGATGGTCTGCCCGGCGGAACTCTGGCAGGAGAGCGGCCGCTGGACACACTACGGCAAGGAATTACTGCGCTTGCGCGACCGCCAGGACCGGGACTTCTGCCTCGGGCCCACGCACGAGGAACTCGTCACCGACATCGCCCGCCGCGATTTGCGCTCCTACCGCGAGCTGCCCAGGAACCTCTACCAGATCCAGACAAAATTCAGGGACGAGATCCGGCCCCGCTTTGGCCTGATGCTCGGCCGCGAGTTCGTGATGAAGGACGGTTACTCCTTCCACATCGACCGCGCCGACGCCGAGCGCGAGTACCGCCTGATGTTCGACACCTACAGCCGCATCTTCGAGCGTTGCGGCCTGCGCTTCCGGGCGGTCGAGGCCGATACCGGCGCGATCGGCGGCAGCCTGAGCCATGAGTTTCAGGTCCTCGCCGAGAGCGGAGAGGACGCGATCGCCGCGTGCACGCGCTGCAGCTACGCCGCCAACGCCGAGAAAGCCGAGGTGCGGGCACCAAGCGCGTCGACGGGTACGAGTCGAGCCCGCGAAAGTGTCCACACGCCCGATCAAGGCCGCATCGAGGACGTCGCGCGTTTCCTCGGTCTGCCGGAATCGGCCTTCATCAAGACCTTGATCTTCGTGCGCGAGGACGGCTCGACGCTGGCCGCTCTGGTGCGTGGCGACCACCAGCTCGCGGAGGCGAAGCTGCGCTCGGCCAGCGGCGCCAGCACGCTCGCGCTCGCCGACGCGGCGACGGTCGAGCGCGTGACCGGAGCACCGGTCGGCTTCGCCGGTCCGGTCGGGCTCGCCGGCCCGGTGTTCGTCGACCGGGCCCTGCACGGGATTCGCGGCGCTACGTGCGGCGCCAATCGCGCCGACACCCATCTGGTCGGCGTGGAGCACGGGCGCGATTTCGGGGATAACGCGATCTTCGCCGACCTCCGTCAAGCCATCAGCGGCGATGGCTGCGCCCGCTGCGGCGAGGGCCACTACGCGCTCCACCGCGGCATCGAAGTCGGCCAGGTCTTCTATCTCGGGACGAAGTACAGCTCCTCGATGGGTGCAACCGTACTCGATGCAGCCGGTGAGGCGCGGCCGCTGGAGATGGGCTGCTACGGCATCGGCATCTCGCGCACGGTGGCCGCAGCGATCGAGCAGAGCCACGACGACGACGGCATCATCTGGCCCCGCGCACTGGCACCGTTTGCGGTCGAGATCGTGCCGGTCTCGATGCGCGATGAAGCGGTCATCACCACCGCCGAGGCCCTCCACCGCGAACTCAACGCGGCGCGCGTCGATACCCTGCTCGACGATCGCGACGAGCGGCCGGGCGTCAAGTTCAAGGATGCCGATCTGATCGGTTTGCCCCTGCGGGCCACCATCGGCGCCAAGGGTCTCGCCCGCGGCATCATCGAGGTCCGACGACGCGACGACGGTTCGGTCGAGGAGATCCCGGTCGAGGGCGCCGTGGCTCGCCTGCGCGAGCTCGCGACATGAGGCGGGCTGTGCGACTGGCCTTTGCGCTCGACGTGCCCACCGGACGCGAGGCTCTGCCCCTGGCGCGGCGCCTGCGCGGCACAATCGACCTGGTCAAGGTCGGCAAGGAGCTTTTCGTCCGCGAGGGACCGCCGATCGTCCGTGCGCTGCGCCGGCTCGGACTCGAGGTCTTCCTCGACCTCAAGTTCCACGACATCCCGGCCACCGTCGGCGCGGCTTGCGCGCAGGCGGCTCGCCTCGACGTCGAGATCGTCGACCTGCACGCCCAGGGCGGCCGCGCGATGATGACCGTTGCGACGGACGAGTTGCGCCGGACGTGCCGCCGCGAGGGGCTGCGCCGGCCGCGCCTGCTTGCCGTGACCGTGCTCACGAGCCTTGACGACGCGGCGCTGCGCGAGATGGGCGTGCCTTCCGGGGCCACGGCACAGGTCGAGCGACTGGCGGCTCTGGCGCGCGCCTGCCGGATGGACGGCGTCGTCGCGTCACCGCACGAAATCATTGCGGTGCGACGGGCGCTCGGGCCACGTGCCCTCGTGCTCACGCCTGGCATCCGTCCGGCGGGCGCGGACGTCGGCGACCAGAAGCGTGTCGCGTCACCGGAGGAGGCCGTGCGCGCCGGTGCCGACATCCTCGTGGTCGGCCGGCCGATCCGCGACGCGCGCGACCCCGTCGCCGCTGCCGCCGCGATCCGCGCCTCGATGCACGGGCCGGGCCGGCGGCGCCCGCCTGCACCCGAGCCGGGTCGGGCATGAGAACGGGCCGCATTCTACTCCGCACGGCGAGCTACCTCGGCCTCGTCGCGCTCGTCGCCACCGCGCTGATCCTGCTGCCCCGCGCCACGAATGCCGCCGAGACGTACGCCAGTCGCGCCGTCGAGCGCCGACTCGACAACGGCCTCGAGATGATCCTGGTCGAGGACCACAAGGCACCGGTCGCGGTCGTGCAGATCTGGTACCGGGTCGGCTCGCGCAACGAAATACCGGGATTGACCGGCCTCTCCCACATGCTCGAACACATGCTCTTCAAGGGCACCGAACGCTTCGGCGACGGCGAATACTCGCGCCTCATCGCGCGCAACGGTGGCGACGAGAACGCCTTCACCTCCGACGACGCCACGACCTACTTCGCCAAGCTCTCCTCCGACCGGATCGACGCCGTTCTGGAGCTCGAAGCCGACCGCATGCGCAACCTAATCTTGACGCAGGAGCGATTCGCGCCCGAGCGCGACGTGGTGGCCGAGGAACGACGGTTGCGGGTCGATGACGATCCGGTCTCCTTCCTCGGCGAGACGCTCGTGGCCAACGCGTTCCTCGAGCACCCCTACCGGCAGCCGGTGATCGGCTGGGCGCGCGACATCCAGAGCTGGACGCTCGCCGATCTGCGCGCCCACTACGACACCTGGTACCAACCCAACAACGCCGTGCTGATCGCGGTCGGCGATTTCGACGCCGCCGCACTGGCCCAGAAGATCGAGCGGGTCTTCGGCGCAATTCCGCGCGGACCCGTGCCACCAGCGATGAAGGTGAAGGAGGCCGAACCGCGCGGCCCGCGCCGGATCGAAGTCCCCCGGCCGGCGCAGCTGCCTTTCGTCAGCATCGTTTGGCAGGTGCCGAATTTCATTCACGCCGACGGCCCGGCCCTCGAGGTGCTCGCGACCGTCCTGACCGGGGGCAAGAGCTCTCGCCTGTGGGTGAAGCTCGTGCGCGAGGAACGCATCGCGCTGGACGTGAGTGCCGGCTACGACGCCACCGCGATCGACAGCAAGCTTTTCACGCTCGACGCCCAGCCGCAGCCCGATGTCGAGGTCGGCCGCGTCGAGAAGGCCCTTCTCGACGCGGTGGCCCTGCTCGCCGACAAGGGCCCGACCGAGCCCGAGATCGCGCGGGCGCGGGCGCAACTGGAGGCGGCGACGATCTTTGCCCAGGATTCGATGTTCTACCGCGCCATGCTGCTCGGCACGTGGGAGATGATGGACGACTGGCGGCGCATCGACGCCTACTTGCCCGCGATCCGCGAGGTCGATGCCGCCGACGTGCGCCGGGCAGCGGCAACCTGGCTCGGCGCGCGCAACCGAACCATCGGCATCCTCGTCCCCGAGCGCACCACACCCGCCACGGTGGAGACCACAGGTCGATGAACCGACACGCCGGGCGAACGCCGGTACACGCATCGGGCTCTATCGTGCGGGCTTGGGATGCCGGGGCGATGAACCCACGCGTCGACCGAACGTCCGCAGGCACCTCGGAGTCTCTCGTGCCGACTTGGGATGCCGGGTCGATGCGCCGTCGCGGCGAGCGAGCGTCCGCACGGCGCGCGCTCGGGCGCTGGGTCCGGGTCCTCGGCCTGCTGCTCGCAGCTTGCCTGTCGAACCCCACAACGGCGGCGGCGGGCCCGCGCACGGCGGCCGTCGATCGCCGGATCACACTCGACAACGGCCTCCGGCTGCTTCTCTCACGCCAGCGCTCGGTGCCGATCGTCGCGATCGAGTGCCTCGTCGATGGTGGCGCGCGCGTCGATCCGGCCACGCGCCCCGGGCTCGCCGGCTTCACCGCGGCACTGCTTGACGAAGGCACGCGCCAGCACTCTTCGCGTGAAATCGCGCAGCTCGCCGATTCGCTCGGCGGCAGCTTCTCGGCCGGCGCCGCCGAGGATTGGATCAACGTCTCGGCGTTCTTTCTGGCGCGGGACTTTGAAACAGCTCTTGAACTGGTTGCAGCATCCCTCTCGACACCGACCTTCCCGCCCGAGGAGGTCGAGCGTATCCGCCGGCAGATCCTCGGCAGCCTCGAGGCGTCCGAGGACGAGCCAGGCTGGGTCGCCAACCGCGCGTTTTTGGCCGCACTCTACGGACAGGCCCCCTACGGGCATCCCATCGCGGGAAACCCCGCGACCGTCAAAGCTCTTCGCCGTGAGGATCTGGTCGCCTTCCACGAAGACGAGATGTCGCCCGAACGCACGATCTGCGTGATTGTCGGCGATGTCGAAGTTCAGACCATGGAGACCAACGCCCGCCGACTCCTCGGCGACTGGGCCGCACCCGCACACGACCGGGCCGACACCCGACCCGCCCCCCTCCCCCCATCCGCGCCGCGCGTCGTCGTCGTCGACCGGCCTCTCGAGCAGGCCAACGTCGTCCTCGGCCAGAGCGGAGTCTCCCGCGACGATCCGGACTATTTCCCGCTGCTGGTGATGAACCACATCCTCGGCGGGGGCGGCTTCACGAGCCGGCTGCTCGATACGGTACGCACGCGCGCCGGGCTCGCTTACGGCGTCTACAGCCACTTCATCCCGAACCGCCTGCCGGGCCCTTTCGAGATCGTTCTTCAAACCAAGGTCGCGAGCACGGCGCAGGCGATCGATCTAGTGCGACGTGAAGTCCGGCGCATGCACGACACTGGTGCCACCGCAGACGAGCTTGCGGCGGCCCAGGACTACCTGACCGGGAACTTCCCCCTGCGCCTCGACTCGACGGCCAAGTTGGCCGATCTCTTCGCCCGGATCGAGTACTTCGGCCTCGGTCCAGGCTACATCACGACCTATGCGGAGCGCGTGCGTGCCGTGTCATCGGCCGACGTAAAGCGGGTCGCGCAAGCACATCTCCGGCCCGACGCTCTCGTCACGGTGGTCGTCGGCCCACGGGAGACCCTCGCTGGATCGGGCATCGTCGAGAGCGCCGGAATGCCCTCGAACGGCGCCGTGGCGGCTCCTTGACTGCTCCCATGCACGGCACTACGGCTCCCTCGTCATCACCCCGGCGCCCGCGACGCACCGGGGCCATCGAGAAGAATCCGGTCGGGAGGGAACACCCCAGGAGAAACCACCCCTCACTAGCGACGTAACGAACACACCCGGCCCGCAAATCCGTGCTCGTCCGCTCGGACGATCCGATCGCGAAGCGGCCGGCCAGAAGCACCGACGAGGACGACGCTTGGCAACGAAAACCTCGAACAAGCCGAAGGATTCGAAACGCAAAGCAACGTCGGCAGCCCTGGGTGCGCGGGCCTCCGGCCCGCCTCTCGTGGAAGCTTCGAAACCCAAGGCGACGTCGGCGACAACCGACCGGCCGAACAAGAAGGCCTCCGGTGACAAGGACGCAACGGCCAGCAAGGCGCCCGCCACCAGCGCCGCCCGGAAGTCGCCGCGACGAGCCGACGAGCCCGAGACCGCAGCCGCAGTAGCGAGGGACACGACGGTGCCGGCAGGAGCGAAGCCTCCACGTCGCGGGAGCGAAGCCCCCGCCACTGCCAAGCCCGCCACGACCAAGCCCGCCACAGCCAAGCCCGCCACAGCCAAGCCCGCCACGACCAAGCCCGGCGAAGCCGGCGAGACACCAGAAGGCGGCGAGGACATCGACGGCGTCATCTCGATCCTCGGTGGCCTCGACGTCGATGCCGAGAGTCCGGAGCTCGAAGAGTTCACCGAGAGCGAGGACACCTGGGGCGGCGAAGAGACCCCGCGCCGCGACCCCGAGCCGGCCCGTCACACCGCGAGCGATACTTCCGATCCGGTCCGGATGTACCTACAAGAAATGGGTGCCGTGCCCCTGCTCAACCGCGAGCAGGAGGTAACGATCGCCAAGCAGATCGAGTCCGGGCAGAACGAGATCCGCGATGCGGTTTTCGAGACTCCGCTGGCGCTGGAGTACCTGATCGCGCTCGGCGAGCGCATCCGCGACGGCGAGGGGTCGGCGCGCGATCTCTTCGGCGACAACGACGAGGACAAGGGCGGCGACGAGAGCGCGGAGGACCGGGCGCGCGCCCGCGCCGAGGCGTTTCTCGAACATCTCCCCGCACTCCGGCGCCTGGCGGCCGACCGCACTCGCCTGCAGCAGGATTCGCGCGGGCGCAAGACCACCGCAGAAGCCAGCAAGCTCGGAAAGCGCAACGCCGCCCTCGTCGATCGCATCCGCACCGCCCTCGCCGCCCTGCCGCTCGGCGCGCAGCAGATCGGCGGTATCGCCCAGAAAATCAAGGAAGCCGCCGCGATCGCGGACCGGCCGGCCGAGATTCTCCGCGTGCTGACCCGACGTTCGAATCGCAACGAGGCCGAGCTCCAGACCATCCTGCGACGACTCAAGCCGGGGGCGCGACAGGCGATCACCAACACCGCCAAGGCGCTGCGTCTCTCGAGTGACGATCTCGTGGCGCGGATGAGCCATCTGCGCGAGGCACGGCTGGCGACGGCAGAAGTCGAGCGTCAGGTCGGCATGAGCAGCGCCGCCTTGCTCGATGTCGCCGACCGCATCAAACGCGGCGAGTGGAAGGCCGCCGAGGGCAAGCGGCTGCTGACCGAGGCCAATCTCCGACTCGTGGTCTCGATCGCCAAGCGATACACCAACCGCGGCCTGGGCTTCCTCGAC
>SXGT01852578.1_pt1 | contig 26461 bp, 25 predicted proteins | sample 3176221 | NCBI WGS metagenome assembly SXGT01 (sample SAMN11356862, study PRJNA531348) | freshwater metagenome | isolation source: freshwater sample F1-120 | place: China: Fuxian Lake, Yuxi | collected 2017-12-25
GCGGCAAGTGCGGCAAGCGATCGACGACTTTGTTGAAGTCTACAACGAAAAGGCAGCGCCGTTTGAATGGAAGAAGGCAGTCGTGTTCCCTTCCGGCCCCAAAGCCAAGTACTCTGACTTATGCAACTAGGTACTAGCTCCGGCGGACGTCACTCAAGGTTCTGTACCAGTTCAGGTGACGACGGCCCAGGGAAAGAGCGATCTGGTAAACGCATCCGCGTCCGCTCTGTCCCCGGCGCTCTTCACCTTTACTGAGAAAGGTGTACCGCGTGTGGCTGCCGTTCGCGCGGATGGTGCATACATCGGGCCGACGCTGCCTGCAAAGCCCGGTGAGACAGTCCTGCTTTACGGCACAGGCTTCGGTCCTACCGCGCCTCCCAGCCCGATCGGTCAACTGGTCAACGCTGCTCCCTTGGCAAGTCAGGTAACCGTGCGAATAGGCGGCATGGCGGCGGACACGCAGTTTGCGGGCATTGTAGGTCCCGGACTCTACCAGTTCAACGTTGTGGTGCCGAGCGTCCCGAATGGGGACAACGCCGTCCGAGTGGAAATCGGGAGTGAATTCTCTCAGGCGAATGTATTTCTATCCGTTCAGCGGTGACGTTTCTTCGCGCGGGCCTTGCTTGGCATGGTTTCAGGTCGCCCCGTGGTTGGTGATAGACATGTCTTGACATATCTTAGGCCTAAGTTTATACTTGGGTTCATGGCAACCAAGATCCCGAAGGCAGTCTTGAAATACTTTCAGAAGACTGGAGCCGAGGGCGGCAAGGCGCGTGCTGAGAAGCACTCGAAGAAGCAATTGAGCGAGTGGGCGAAACTGGGCGGGCGTCCCAAGGGAAGCGGCAAGAAGCAAGCGAAGAAAGGGGGCAAGTGATGTCGGTTTATCGTCCGAAGCGAAGCGGCGAGACGTCGAAGAACTACGTCTGCGAATTCGTGTATCAGGGCAAACGGTTTCAGGAATCGACGGGCGCGACCAGCAAGACGGTAGCGAAGGAATACGAGAAGCGGCGCAAGGCTGAAATGGAACGGGCCGCAGCGGGCATGCCTACGGAACAAAAGTCGATGCGCATTCGAACCGTCGCGGAGGTGACCAAAGCATATCTCAACGGCTACAGATTGGCTCACAGGCCTTCGAGCGTCGATTTCGCAACGTTGCGACTGGGAGTCGTGGATCGGCTTCTCGGCAGTACCGTGCTGTCGGATTTGACGGAAGAGCGAATGCGCGACTACGTCCGCCAGCGGCAGGCCACCAGCGCAAGTGGGCGGACCATCAATATGGAACTTGGCGAACTGTCACGGGCCATTGGTCGCACATGGCGTGAGCTTTGGCCGCGCGTCAAGAAACTGGAAGAGCGCAAAGACGGTGGCAGGGCGATATCACCCGACGAGCAAAGCAGGCTACTTGACGCTACAGCAACGTTGCGTTCGGCCGTGGTCCGCACGGCGATACCTCTGCTTATGTTGACCGGTCTTCGTTCGGGAGAAGCATTGAGCCTTCGATGGAAACAGGTCAACCTGTTTGACCGCCACATCACAGTGGGCCGTGCGAAGACCTCCAGCGGAACGGGCCGCGTGATCCCGATTAATGATGATTTGGCGAGCTTGCTCGCGTCTCACCGGGCGTGGTTCGTTGAACGCTTCGGAGAACCGCAACAGGACCAATGCCTATTTCCGTTTGGCTCACCGCAGCCGACTTCACCAGACAGACCGGTAACGGACATCAGTTCAGGATGGGATCTTGTGCGGGCCGCAGCCGGCGTTTCCTGCCGATTACACGACTTGCGGCACACGTTCTGTACGCGTCTTGCCGAGGCGGGCGTCCCCGAATCCACAATGCTCGCGTTGATGGGTCACATGAGCCGGGCGATGCTGGAACGGTACAGCCACATTCGAATGGCAGCGAAACGGGAAGCAGTTGCGGCGATTACCTTGCGCCCAAGCATCGCGAATTCCGAGGTAGTCCCTGTGAAAGTCCCTGTAGTAGCGCCGCCGGACCTGATTCAATAACCCGCAACTACTTGACAAATTTGGTGGGCCCTGTAGGATTTGAACCTACGACCAACGGATTATGAGTCCGCGGCTCTAACCGCTGAGCTAAGGGCCCCTGGCCGGAAACGACGCGACGGCACTCTTCTCATCTTAGCGAATCGGAGGCCCGCGCGAACTCGAAAAAAGGCCGAAGGGCGTTCGATATCCTCACCGGACAGCGTGGAACGTACCGGTCAGGCGAGAGTCTCGCGGAGAGCCCTTGCGTTTTTCGGAAATCCAATCAGATCCCCAAGTCCCCAAGAGTGCACCGCAAGCGCTATGGCAGCGGATAAGCAAACCTCCCTGCCAGCATGGTTTTTCCGGAGCCATGTTCTCAGTTCAATCCACCGCGATGCGGACAGCGCCGACTGGGAAGAGCCAGTTCGCCGGTGCCGGGCCATACGAACGGGACGGGTTCCCCTTGGAGTAACCGGCTATGATGTTCTGCACTCCGGCGCCTGCAATCATTCCAACCCGTCCAGGGATCGGAACTTCGGCTTGGCGGCCTGAAAGGTTTGGAACCAATGGCGCCTGTTCGTGATGGTGCTTCTCAAGGCATCCGTGCTCACGCAGGGTCGATTTTTTTGACTTGCCGCTTCGTCTTTCGAACTCATCGTGTTCTCATAGCCCCACGCTGCCGGTCTTTGGCTCGGTTACAAAATGATGGAACCGATTGGGCGCCAATCGAGCGGCTCCGTCCTCGAGCACTCAGCGAAGGACCCGCACGCGTGGACAGGGATCGCCGCGCCCGCCTGGGCGCGATCGAGCCGCCGCGGCCGGCGGGACACCGGCAACAACAGGCAGGGCACTGGCGCGCGAAATCCTGCAGAGGTGGCAAGACAAGCTGTATGGCGCTGTCAGTAGCGGGTCGCTCGCTGCACTCCCACGGGCGCGGCAGAGCCAGGAAGAGCGCGTCCGTTCGCGAGCCGTAGCCCACGGCAAATCGCGTACCCGTGTATTCGGCCGAAAGCGGTTCGAGTCGCTCTACGGCCTCACCCATGATGAACTTCTCCGAACTGACGGCACTGGCGATTCCAGCGGGAAATGCCTAACGCAGCTGCGCGTGGCAGCCGCCAGATCCGCCACGGGAATCTTTATTTCCGGACGATGGGATTCTTGAAGCCGGCAGCTTCCAATTCCGTCTTTGTTTTCGCGAGGGCTTCGCCGTCCCGCAGAGGACCGACCAGAACGCGCACGAGTTCGGAATCCTTCGGACCTGGGCCGAGAATCGCGGAGAACCCTTTCTTCCGAAGACTCTCGGCGATAACCTCCGCCTCGGATTGCTTGACAGCAGAAACCTGAAGGTACATCTGGCCGGCAACAGGCTCGGAAACCGCGTTTGGTTTAGCGGCTTCCGCGGCGGCGGCCTTGGGCTGCTCGGCGGGCGGCGGAGGATCGGATGCCCCGGCCGCCGGTTGTGTGCCCCGCGTTCCGGCGTCAGGTTCCGGTTTCCGCTCCTCGCTCGCGGACCTGGATTCCCCGCGCGGCATTACCACCGCAGGCGGAGCCGTGTCGGTAACGGGCGCCTTCTGCGAGGCGGTCGTACCTGCCGCGGAAATCGAGTTCCGACCCACGATGTAGCCCATCGTGAATACGACGGCGAACAGGATCACAACCAGGAAAAATACGCTGAGTAGCTGCCGGTTGCCCAGCACTAACTCGAATTCGCCGTCTTCGTTTTTAGCCATTCTTCAGTCAATCCTGCTTCGGTTCGGCCGCCCGATCCAGAGCGCGTCCTAAGGACGAGAATATATCGAGCGGGAGGGGAAACACAATCGTCGTGTTCTTTTCCGTACCGATCTCGACCAGCGTCTGGAGGTACCGCAACTGGATGGCGGCAGGCTGCTTTTGAATGACCTCGGCGGCCATTGCCAGCTTCTCGGCCGCCGTAAACTCTCCCTCGGCGTGAATGATCTTGGCGCGGCGCTCGCGCTCGGCTTCGGCTTGACGGGCGATGGCGCGGATCATCTGTTCCGCGAGATCCACCTGTTTCACCTCCACCATGTTCACCTTCACCCCCCAAGGCGCGGTGTGCTGATCGAGAATCGATTGCAGTCTCAGGTTGAGCTTCTCACGCTGCCCCAGCAGTTCATCGAGTTCGACTTCGCCCAGCACGCTCCGCAGCGTGGTCTGGGCGAGCTGCGAAGTGGCGTAGAGAAAATTCGATACTTCGACCACCGCGAGCCGCGGCGCAAGAACGCGGAAGAAAATCACCGCGCTCACCTTGACCGTGACGTTGTCCCGCGTCACCACGTCCTGCGGCGGGACCTCGAGCGTATCGACCCTCAACGAAATGCGCACCAAGCGGTCGATGGGCGCGAATACGAGAATCACGCCGGGACCCTTAGGTTCCTGGAGGACGCGGCCCAGCCGGAAGATAACGCCGCGCTCATATTCTGCGAGGATCTTTATCGACGAGAGAAGATAGAGGACGACTATGACGGCCACTATAAGGGGTAGTTCGAACATGATTCAGCCTCCTGTTGCATTCACCACTTCTTCTTCCACGGTGAGGACCAACCCGGTCACCGCAGTGACCCGGACGCGGGAACCGGCGCCGATGGGGTGCGGCGCAACGGCGTCCCAGTATGCCCCCTGCACGGACACTTTGCCCTCCGGCGCAATCGCCGTTACGGCCGCGCCTCGTTCGCCGACAAGGGCGGAGGAACCGGTCACCGACTTCAACCGGCGCGCGCGAACGACGAGCCGCAGCAGGAACGATGTGATGATCGCGAACGGAAGGGCGACCGCAAGGGCTGTCGACAGCCGGACCCGCATTTCGGGCACTGGGCCGTCAATGAGAAGCACCGCTCCGAGCACCATGGAGAGCGTTCCGCCGGCGGCGAGGATGCCATGCGATATGATCTTGGCTTCGAGAATGAACAGCCCGAGAGCAAGAAGGAGCAGCGCCGCTCCGGTCCAGTTGACTGGCAGCAGCGAGATGCCGGCGAGGCCGAGAACCACTAGTACGGAACCCGCCACGCCGGGCAGAATGAGCCCCGGAGCCGAGAATTCCACGTAGATCGCAAGCGCCCCGAGAACGAGCATGAGCAGCGCGATATTCGGATCGGCAATCGCGGAAAGCACTTTCTGCCTGGCGCTTCTTTCGTAGTCCGCAACCGTCGCGCCGGCCAGATGCAGCGTTCGCTTCGAACCGTTGAAGCGGGTGATTTCGCGCCCGTCAAGCTGCGCAAGCAATTCGCGTTCGTCGCGGGCGATGAGATCGATCAGTTTCAGCTCGAGTGCTTCCCGTTCCGTGAAGGACTTGCTTTCGAGAACAGCCTTTTCGCCCGCGGCCGCGTTGCGCCCGCGCGTGGAAATAAGGCTGCGCAGCGAGGCTGCGGCATCGTTCTCGATCTTCTGTTTCATTACGTCAGTCATGTCGCCGCCGAACACGGAGACCGGGTGAGCCGCTCCGGTGTTGGTTCCCGGGGCCATCGCGGCAACATCACCCGCTTCGAGCAGGAAGAATCCGGCGGAGGCGGCGCGGCCACCGCTTGGAGTGACGTAGGTGACGACCGGAACCGTCGAGGAGACAATTTTCTCGATCGTCTGCCGCATGGCGTCCATCAGTCCGCCGGGCGTGTTTAGCCGGATCAGGACCAGTTCGGCGCCGGATTCGCTTGCTTGCCCGAGCGCGCTCGCGACGATCTCGACGGTCACGGGGTGAACCATATTGTCGACGTCAACGGCGAGAACAGCAGGGGCGCCGGGCATCGAGCCCGGGACGAGGATCAAAAACGCGAAGATAGGCAGCACCAATCTCACGCCAATTTGACTATAGCGCGCAAACAGCCCGTGGACAAGACGAGTGGTGTCATACTCGTCTCAACTAAGACGGCTCGGCGCTTCACGGCGTCCGCAAAGTCCCGAGCATGCGCCTGGCGGACCACGTCACAATTGCGAAGAACACGGCAAAGCTGACGACCACAACCACGGCCCGCCGACGCGGGGGCAGGACACGAGCCTGCGGAACCTCGCGCGCGGAGAAATCGAGCGTCACCCGGACATGCACCTGAGCGGGCTTTCTGTCACCTCGATTCTCAAAGACCAGGGCGTAGTCGCCTTTCTTGGAAAGATTGAAGTGCAATCGGCCTCCCGTTTCAACCGGTGTCGCCGCCAACTCACGGGGCCTCAATCCGCTTCGAAGACGGTCGAGCTCGGCACGCTCCAGGAGGATCGCGCGTACCCCGCGGCCGCCCGAAAGAAGCCTGAACTCGCAATCGACCGAAGCTGCCCTCTGTTTGAGTACGACCTCGACGTAGCGCCAGTCCGAGGGGCCGATGGTGAAGGAATCGTCCACGAGCGGCCGGCTGAGGGCGGCGGCAAGCAACAGCGCTGGAATCGCCAGGCTCATTCCGGCGAATGAAAAAGGGCTAGAATGGTGAGCATGAACGACAGTATGGCACAGCCTGGCGCCGTGCCTCACCCGCTTGAGTTGCCGGGCTGGAAGACATTCGCCAATTGGACCGGAGCCATCCTATCCGCCGCTCTGTTTCTGATCGCGGGTCTCTGGAAGATTACCGACCTGCCGGCCACTGCGGTCTATATGGTGCAGGCGCAGGTTCCCCAGCAGCTGAGCCTTGCCGCGGCTTTTGCGCTCGGCATTACAGAGACGTTCGCCGGGGTGCTGATACTAGTGCCGCGGTTCCGCCGCTGGGGCTCGTGGATCATTTCGGCTTTGCTTGTGGCGTTCATGATCTACGTCGCAATTTATTACGATGCCCTTCGGGGAGCCGAATGCAAATGCTTTCCGTGGGTCAAGCGCGCGTTCGGCCCGTGGTTTTTCGCAAGCGACGGCGCGATGCTGGCTCTAAGCGTTCTGGCGGGGCTGTGGTCGAAACCCCCGGAAGAAATTCGCGGAGGGGGAATTCGTGGAGCCGCCCTGGTGCTGGGTGTCGTCAGCGTTTGCGCTGCTGCCTCCTATGGGTTGGCCACTGCGAGGCAGACCGGAGCGCTCGCTCCCGATTCGATTACTGTCGACGGGAAGCCGTTTCTCTTGCACAACGGCAAGGTGTTCATATACTTCTTCGACCCGGAGTGCATGCATTGCATCGATGCCGCCAAGCGGATGTCGAAAATGAACTTTGGCGACACGCGTTTGGTCGGCGTGGCCACGGCGCAGCCGGGATTTGCTCCGCAATTCCTCCAGATGACCGGTTTTCGCGCCGGGATTTCCGCGGACCTGGAGTTGCTAAAGCGGAGCTTTCCCAACACCTCAACGCCTGCGGCCGTGGCTATAGAGAACGGCCGCCAGAAAGCTCTTCTGTCACAGTTCGACGGAGAAGAACCGCTTGCGACGCTCAAAAATATAGGCTTTGTGTACTAGTTAAACATGCTGAAGTACTATGTATAACAGCCCATTGGCTGTGACTAGTGGCTGCTGTACAATTAGAATGTACAGGAATACGAGTGCGCCCTCCAGGGGGCGCTGGAAGCGCGAACCTCGCCCGGTTGGTAGCCGGATGAAAAAATGAAAGCCAATACCTCCCCATGTAGCCGAGTCACGTTGATGACGCTTGGCTTGTTGTTCGGAGCCTGTCTGCTGGCAGGCGATGAAAAGGCCAAGGGAAAAGGCCAGGAAGGTGTGCCGGGAACTGCTTCAGCGGCGGTCGAGGGGAAAACCTCTGATGCCACAAAGCCCGAAACCTCCAAATCAGGGACGGAAAGGCCAATCGAACCGTCACCCGCCCCGGTGCCGAAAGGGTCAATCGCGACGCAGGCGCCCGACACCGCACCTGTCGCCCCCTCCGGGTCGAAAGATGCCGAGGCGGCCAAGCCTGGAGAGGGCGAGGCTGCGAAACCAGACGAGGCTGGAAATGCTGAAAAGGCGAAACCTGCCAAAGCTGCCGTGGTTGACCCCAACGCCTACATCATCGGTGCGGAGGATGTTCTGGTAATTCGGGTGTGGCGGGAGCCGGAGCTCTCGGGCCAACTGCCAGTCCGTCCTGACGGCAAGATTTCTCTTCAGTTGGTGAACGAAGTGCAAGCCGCTGGGCTGACGCCGGAGCAGCTTGGTGCGACTATTGCCGAAGGCTTGGCAAAGGTGATGACTCGTCCGGAGGTTTCGGTTTCAGTACTTCAAGTAAACAGCAAGAAGTACTTTATTAGCGGAGAGGTGCAGCGCCCCGGAGCGTATCCGCTGCTTATTCCTACTACGATAGTAGAGGCATTGGTGAACGGTGGTGGCTTCCGGGAATTCGCTAACCAGAAGGATATCGTCATCGTACGCGGCAAGGAGCGATTCAAGTTTAACTACAAGGATTTCGCCAAAGGGAAGGGCTCCGACAAAAACATTATGTTGCAGCACGGGGATCACATTCTTGTGCGATAGGTGCGAGGCGGGGAGTATGAGCACTCAATGATGCCTTGTTTTCCTGGAGCAACGTCGAATCCCTGCCGAGGAGTATAGAGGATGGAACCGAATCAGAATTTCTTAAGCGTAACGCGAAGGCCAATGGACGTTGAGGACTACGTCGATATCATTAGACGCCATTGGGCATGGATCGTCGGTCCGACGTTTGCGTCGCTTGTGGCTGCCGTGATTGTAGCTTTCCTGTGGCCTGATACGTTTATTTCCTATGCGGTCATGCGGATCACGCCGGCCCAGATCCCCGAGCGGATCGTGGCGAGCAACTTCAACATGCAGATGGCGGAGAGGCTGAACACGATGCTTCAGGACGTAACCAGCCGCGACAGCCTGATCGGGATCATCCGGAAGTTTAATTTGTACCAATCGGAATTGAAGAAAAAGCCCCTTGAGGACGTGGTGGAAGACATGCGCACGAAGGTGCGCATCAATATCCTGGAAATGCAGCGGGGCACTGGCCAGAAGACGGCGGGATCGGCATTTCGCATCGATTACTCCTATGACAATCGGAGGGACGCGCAAAACGTCGTGAAGGAACTGGTGGCGTCGTTCTCGAATCAGAACTTGATTGTGCGGCGGCGCCAGTCAAACCTGACCACCGACTTCCTCAGCGACGAATTGAAAGGGGCGAAAGAGAACCTGGACAAGATTGAATCCGAGCTGACCACATTCCGCCAGCAAAACGCCGGGAGGCTTCCCGAGGAACTGGGGGCGAACCTTCAGCAGCTGAACTCGGTCGAGTTTCAGTTGACGTCGGCCAACGACGCCCTGAGCAGAGCGAGCCAGGATAAACTGATGCTCGAAACGCAACTGCAAAATCTCAAGCGTCAGGCGAGCTCGATGTCGGTTACCACCGACGAAGAAGTGGCAACCACTCGAAATGAGAGGCTGGAACAGCTCAGTAAGTATATTTTGGACCAGGAGACATCGATTCAAGCGCTGCGTGAGCAGTACAAGGAAAACCACCCGGATATTCGGGCGGCAAGAGCGCGCGTAGAAGTTCTGAAGAAAGAGCGGGACCGGTTGGATGCAAACGAAGCAGCCAATTCCAAGTCCGCAGTCAGGTCAAGGAAGGTCTCAAACCCCCTGGCCGCAAAAATGCTCGAAGACCTGAACAGCCAGATCGCGATGACTCAGGGGCAGATCCAGGTCAAGACGCTGGAGATGGAAGACCGGGTGAAGGCACAGCAGCGGCTTCGGGATCATATCAAGGACCTGCAGGGACGGATTCAGTCCCGTCCGGTGGGTGAGAACCAGTATGCGAAACTGACCCGCGATCATGCTCTGGCAAAGGCTAAGTACGACGAGTTTAATGTCAAAAAGAGCCAGTCCGAGATGGCAAATAAGCTTGAGGAGCGGAGCGCGGGTGAGAACCTGGAGTTGCTCGACCCGGCTTCGATGCCTCTCAGACCGACGCAACCGAACCGGTGGCTGATCGTGGGTATCGGAGTGGGTTTGGGGGTGGCGGTCGGATTGTGCCTCGCTGGCGCGAAAGAAATGAAAGATGCCACGCTCAAGAACGTGAAGGACGTGCGGGCCTATACGAATTTGCCCGTCTTGAGCAGTATTCCTCTCCTTGAGAACGCGCTTCTGGTGCGGCGGAAACGAAGGCTGTTGTGGCTCGCTTGGTCAAGTGCCATGACGATCGGAATAATGGCCATGTCGGGATCGATGTATTACTATTATTTTGGCACGAAATAAATGAAATCCGCGAAACGATGGGCTAACGATGTCAGGAGGAGCGCGTGAGTCGAGTACATGATGCATTGCGACGAGCCGAACAGGCGGGTTTGCCCCAGTTGACGGCAAGTAACTCTGAGTCACCCCGGAATTCGACCTCCGCGGTAACCGCTACCGATCCTTCCCCGACCGATCTGAGCGTCCTCGATCAGGTGGAGGAGATCTCATTCAGTCCGGCTCCTGAATCGCACCTGTTGAGGCTCGACCATCCTCAGGAAACACCCAGCGAGGAATTCCGCAGCCTTCGTACCAAGCTTAATCACATGCAGAGTCTCCAGAATCTGCACATTCTGATTGTCACAAGCCCGTCGCCGGCAGAGGGTAAGTCCTTCACGGCAGTAAATCTTGCGCTGGCACAGGCGCATCTGGCCGATAATCCTACATTATTAGTAGATCTGGATTTGCGTCGTCCTGTCATGCACAACCTGTTCCAACTGGACCGTAGTCCAGGCATGACGGACTATCTGTTGGGCAAGGAGCCGCTGCACCGCGTTATGAAGAAGGTTGCCGGGACGAATCTCTATGTGATTCCAGCCGGATCTTCCGTCAAGAACCCTCTGGAGTTGTTGAACTTGCGAGAAGTCCGCGTCCTGTTCAGCCAACTTCCCTCGCTTTTCAACTGGGTGATCATGGACACTCCGCCGATTCTGTTTTCGGCCGACTCGAACCTGCTCGCGACGCTCGCCGACGGAACTATTCTTGTAATCAGAATCGGTGAGACGACCATCGATTCGGTAACGCGCGCCATGCAGACCCTTTGCGAGAATAACGTCCTTGGCATCGTGGCAAACGGAGCGCGCGCCGGCGAGCTGTACTACAAGTATACCTACTACTACGCGCGCCACGAAGAGCCGGAGGAAGAAGAAGAGGAAGTGGATGACGAGGAGAAGGAGAAGGATTAACAAGGTAGCATAGAGGCCAATGACGGACCTGCGGAGTAACCTCGATGCGGTCAACGAACGCATTGAACGCGCGGCAGCGCGCGCAGGCAGGAACCGCGAGACGATCCTTCTTCTGGCTGTTTCCAAGGTTTTCCCCGCTTCAGCGATTCGCGAGGCCTACGGACTTGGGCTCCGCGAATTCGGCGAAAATTACGTCCGGGAATTTGAAGGAAAGCACCCCGAACTGACAGCGCTTTCCGACGCGCGATTTCACTTCATCGGTCACCTGCAGTCGAACAAAGCGAAGCTCGCGGCTGAATTGTTTCACGTCATTCAGACGGTCGATTCCGATAAAGTCGCCCGACGGCTCGATTCGTTTGCTTCCCGGACGCTCGACGTCATGTTGGAAGTGAAACTCTCCCCGGAATCGGCGAAAAGCGGCGTGGCTCCCCACGATCTCCCGAAACTGGTGGATTGCGTGCGTCAGTGCCCGCGGCTCAGTCTGACAGGGTTGATGACCATGCCTCCCTGGTCGGAAGATGCGGAGCTGTCGCGCCCCTATTTCCGGCGGCTGCGCGAACTCGCCGAGAGCCTTCGTGTGCCGGGGCTTTCCATGGGTATGTCGCACGATCTCGAAGCCGCCATCGAAGAAGGCGCAACCTGCATCCGCGTGGGAACGGCGCTGTTCGGGCGCCGCAGGCCGGCTCTGGCCGCCGTGGAATGAGCGCAAGATCGATCAGGGTTGGATTCCATTCTCCCCTCCCGCCGGCTCGCAGCGGAGTCGCCGACTATTCCGCCGCCCTGCTGGATGCTCTGCGCCGTTTCGGCGACGTGGTGACCGGCGCCGATTCCGCGGCCGGCGTCCATCTCTACCATTTGGGGAACAATCCGCTCCACCTCGACATCTACCGCCAAGCCATTCGGAAACCAGGCGTCGTCGTGCTTCATGACGCCGTACTGCATCACTTTTTTCTCGGAACGCTCCGCGAGGAGGAATACCTCGAGGAGTTCGTCTATAACTACGGCGAGTGGAGCCGCGGTTTGGCCGCGCAATATTGGAAGGGGCGCGCGCGTTCCGGTGCATCGCGAGGCTATTTCGAACGCCCGATGCTCAGACGCGTAGCAGAGTCGGCGCGGGCGGTTATCGTGCACAACGCGGCTGCGGCGGAAATGGTGCGGGCCCACGCTCCGCGCGCGCGGATAGTAGAGATCCCGCACCTGTTCGCACCGCCGCCGATTAGCGCGGTCGAAGTCCTGCGGATTCGCGCGAACCTCGGCCTGTCTCCGCGAACGTTTCTGTTTGGGGTATTCGGATTTTTACGGGAGCCCAAGCGAATGGCAGCGGTCCTGCGCGTGTTCGCCAAGGTCCATTCCCAAATGCCGGGCACTTGCCTGCTGATTGAAGGCGAGTGCGTCTCGGCGAGTCTTGCCCGCCTCCTCGATTCGATACCGGTGGGGAGCGGCGTGATTCGCGCCGGCTATTGTCCCGAGCGGAGGTTCTGGCAACTCGCATCAGCCACCTCAGCCTGCATCAATCTTCGCTACCCGGCGGCGGGAGAGACCTCCGGGATCGCCATACGAATGATGGGGATTGGTAAACTGGTTCTGCTGCATGAGGGGAAGGAGACCGCGTCGTTTCCGGAAACCGCCTGTCTGCGCATCGCCCCCGGTCTTGAGGAGGAAGCTATGCTCGCCGAATCCATGGTATGGGCCGCAGCCAGTCCGCGTCTGGCGGATGAAATTGGAGAACGAGCCAAAGCCTATATCCGCGCGGAACACGCTGTCGAACGCGCCGCCGGAATGTACTGGAAGGTACTGTGCGATTGCGCGGACCGGTAATCACCTGTGCGGTTACGGCGCTCGCGGCGGCTCAGAGTCCGCCGCCGCTCGTCTCGAATTTCAACGTCAAGATTCCGATGCGGGACGGAGTACGGCTTTCGGCGAACGTTTTTCGCCCGGCCGGACCGGCCCGGAGCCCGGCCATTCTGGTGCGCACGCCGTACGGAAAGGGCGACGCGCTCACGCCGAATCACCGGGCTTTCGCGGAGAGCGGATACGCGGTAGTGGTGCAGGATGTACGCGGGCGGTATGCGTCGGAGGGAGTCTTCGCACCTCTTACGCAAGAGCCGCGGGACGGGGACGACACCCTGAACTGGATCGCACGTCAGCCCTGGTGCGACGGAAAGATCGGCATGATGGGCGGCTCATATCTGGGCATCGTTCAATGGGCCGTGGCGGCGCTCAATAATCCCTACCTGAAGGCGATCTTCCCTGTCGTTTCAGGCTACGACGAGTACCGCGATCGATACTACTCGCCGGGCGGAGCCATGAAACTCGGCAACCGGCTGCTTTGGATTGCGGAGAACCTGCGCGCCCCAGGTTACAAACCGCCGGAGTTCTCAGTGTTTGTCCGTACTCTTCCTCTGCGCAAGGCCGATACGGCAGCCGCGGGCCAGCCCGTCGCAATTTTTCAGAATGCGCTCGACCATCCCGCCTTCGACGGTTACTGGCGCGGGATCAGCACCAGGGAGCGTATTGCATCCATTCGCGTGCCCGTCTTCAGCGTGGGCGGCTGGTACGACAATTTCGTCGAGAGCGACCTCGCGGCGTTCGCCGAATTGAGGAAGTCCTCGAAGGTCCACCGGATCCTGGTCGGACCTTGGCCGCACAACATGTCCCTTCGTTTTGACGGGGTGGACTTTGGACCGGACTCCCTGGTACCCATCCGGAAGCTCCAGCTCGAATGGTTCGACCAGTGGCTCAAGGGACGGGACTCGCCACTGCTTTCAAAACCGCCCGTGCGCCTGTTCGTGATGGGTGGCAACCGGTGGCGCGACTTCGACAGTTGGCCGCCGGCCGCGGCGAAGACGAAGGCGTTCTATCTGGCCGGAAATGGAACGCTGCGGGATCGCCCGGCGGCGGGCGCCGGAAGCGGCCAGGATCACTATCTTTACGACCCGCGGGATCCGGTTCCAACCCACGGCGGTCCGCTCTGCTGCAATCCGGCTGTGTTCCCCTGGGGGCCCAAGGATCAGCGAGCGATTGAAAAGCGAAAGGATGTACTGGTCTATTCGACGGAGCCACTTAACGGAGACACCGAGGTGACGGGCCCGGTTCGGTTGCTCCTGTATGCCGCGACTACGGCGCCCGACACCGATTTCACTGTGAAGTTGGTGGACGTTTTCCCGGACGGCATGGCACGCAACCTCACCGACGGAATTCTGCGCCTGCGCTACGCGCGCGGGATCGAACGGGAAATCCTTAACAAACCCGGCGAGGTGCGCCGGATCGAGATTAATGGGGGCGTAACAAGCAACGTTTTCAAGAAAGGGCACCGTATCCGGATTGAGGTGTCCAGCAGCAATTTTCCGCGCTTCGACCGCAATCCGAACACCGGCCGTCCCATTGCCGGCGAAACTGGATTCCAGACCGCGTATCAGACGATCTACCACGATTCCAGACGCCCCTCGAAGCTGCTGCTGCCCGTCATGCGTGATTAGCCTGACTTTTCGCAGCTCCGAATCAGAAACAGTCATTTTGGGCCCATTTTTGTTATTTTCCCGGGAGCGCGATGTTCGCTTAATTAACTGCCATAGTGGCAACACCGCGATTCGGCCCTCGCCCTGCAACTGACCTGACACAGTGAAGACGCCCGGGACTCCCTTCCACCAGCTTCGTGCGCTCCAAACAGCTTCTCCCCGCAGTGAAGCCGTGGAAAATGCCGCATCCTGAGTCTCCATCGGATCTCCTGCCGGTTCAGCGAAAAACAAGGACCTCAAGTTCACGCCGGAACAGCCGATAAGCCAGTCCAATGGATCGACGTGGAAGCCCGCGGAAAGAAATCCATCTGTATTGCGAAACTGGAGGGCGAGCCGCAGAAGCAATAAACATGAGCGCGCACGGTGTGCTCATCCGTCTGGCGCAGGGTGGACCCCCTCCCAACGTGGGGGAGATCCTGGAACTGTGGATCGAGATACCGGTGCACCGGAACTCCGCCACGCGCTGGCTGTGGTGCACCGGGCATGTTGTGCGGGTCTCGGACTACGGTGGAGGAGCCCACGTCGCCGTCGCCATCCAGAGCGCGCGGTTTACCGGGTCGAAAGATACAGAAATGCCATCGATCCAAGCGCAATCGACACCGCGTGCTCCAGCTTGACGGATTCCTCACTCCGCACATCAAGTTCCGGGTTCCGTGCGGGCGAACGCAGGCGCGCCAAGTCGCGCAGAAGAAACCAGACATTCCACAGTGTTTTTGAGAGCCGGCCTTTCTGAATCACCAGCCCGAGTGCCAGTATCCCGCCAAGCACGCTCGTGAAAACGAATAGGGCGAACCAGTTACCAGGGCCCACAATCGATCCGACCGCGGCCATCAACTTGACGTCCCCGGCCCCCATCGCCCGCAGCAGGTACATCGCGAAATAGACCCCGAAGCCAAGCGCGAACCCGAGACCCGCGCGCTTAAGGCCGGCCATGCCATCCAGAGCCAATCCTGCCGTGAACCCGGCGAGGATCCCAGCCAGGTTCAAGGCATTCGGGATCTTGTGCGTTCGCACGTCGAAGACCGCGGCGGCCACCACCAATGCCGCAAGCAGCCACTGCTGCGGCGCGGGGACTGCGGTCATCCCTTCTTTGCGGAAGTCTTCGCCGCCGGTTTGGCCGTTGCGGGCTTGCTTGTGGCGGGATCTTTCAGCAGTTCCTCCAGGGTCTTCCGCATATTTTTCTCTTCTTCGCGGAACCACTCCTGATCGATATTGCTGTCCTTGTGAAGCCGCAGGTTTCCATGACGGTCGATAAAAACGATCTGCGGCACCGTCATCATGATGATGGGCGACCGCTGAAGGTATTCATACACCTGTTCGCGTGTCACGCTGCCGACCGGAAACTGGAGGCCGAACTGTTTCGCGTAATCCGCCACGAGCATCCCCGCCATGGGGTTGAACGCCGCGCCGACGGGCTGGAACCCTCTCGGGCCGAACTCCTTGTACAACGCGTTCATCGCCTGCGAAGCACGCTGGCAATGCGGGCAAGTGGTGCTCAGGAACTCAAGAACCACCACTTTGCCCTTGAACTTGCTCATCTTGAGCTGTTCGCCGGACGGCATCTGTATGGCGAGTTCCGGAGCGGGGCGGGGCAAGTCCGAGGGAAAGACGGCCGCCACTGAGGCGCACAGAAGTAAAAAGCCGCGTATCGCTGACTTCATATTTTTCATTTTATCCTACTACTGAATCGCCGCGCGCACGCCACGCCCCGGCGTCGCACCGGTCAAACGGCCATCCCGGACCACCGTAACTCCTCTGACCAGAACGTGGCGGACACCTTCGGAATAAGCCGCGGCGCGCTCGTAGGTGGAGTGGTCGCGAATGGAAGCCGCATCGAAAACCGTTATGTCGGCGTCCGCGCCGGCGCGGATGCGTCCCTTGTTCTTCATGGCGGAAACCCTCCGCTCAAGCCGGAGGGCCGGCATCAGAGTCATCTTTCGGATGGCTTCATCCAGCCGGATGAGCTTTTTCTCCCGCACGTAGACGCCAAGGATTCTCGAGTAGCAACCCGCCGAACGGGGATGTCCCGTGCCGTCCTGAAACGCCCCTCCATCGCTCGCGATCATCGTGAGAGGATGCTTTACCGCGGCTTCCACCATGTCCTCGGTATTGGTATGCACAATGATCCGTCCGCCGGTCTTCCGGTACCGGGCGAAGGTCTCGGCGGTGAGCCGCTCTCCCGTCGCCGCCCACTGGATCATCGCGTAGTCCGCCGCCGGGCGGTTCGTCCAGGAATCGAATAGCGCTGTTTCGAGCCGCGTCGCTCCCGCCGTGTAGGGGTAGCACTCGGTTGAGACATCCATGCCCCGTTCCCGAGCCTCCCCTATCATTCCCAACAACCGCGGTGTTAACTTCAAGCCGCTGCTGTTGATGTGCACCACGTGCAGCGGCGCTCCCGTCACCGCCGCCGCGGCAATTACTTCCTGCAACCCCTCTTCGGGCGATCCGCCGCCCGCCGCGCTCCGCATGTGCACATGACACGAAGCCCCGAAGCGCGCCGCCACGCGAAACATTTCGAGAATTTCCCATCGTGATGCCGCCGCCGTGTAGGCGACTCCGAACCCCGCCGCGACAGCGCCGCGTTGCAGCCCCCGCTCCATGCGGCGCTTGAACTCCGTGATCTCTTCATCGGTCGCCGCCCGCTTTGCCGCATCGCCGCTCGGCAGGAACGTTCCCGGGTCCTTCATCACGGCCATGCGCACGGGAACGTGTCCGATGCTCACCCCGTGGTTCACGGCGGCCTTCCCCTCCCGCGCCTCATACCAGCGGTCGACATCATCGGTTCCCACCTCCAGTTCGAAGCCCGTGGTAACGCCGTCCATGGCCTGATACCGGTACGCTTCTTCGTCCTGCCCGTGGCGGTGCAGGTCGATGAAGCCTGGCGAGACAACCAGACCTTTGGCGTCGATCGCGGTTCGTCCCCGCAGAGGTTTCTCAGACACCTCGCGTATCGTGCCGCCGGTGATTCCCACGTTGCGGACGGCGTCCAGCTTCGACTCGGGATCAATCACCCGCCCGCCTAGAATGACGGTGTCGTAGTCCTGCGCGAACAGACCGGATCCCGCGAGCATTGCCAGCAACATTCTCATCATTTCGGCTCCAATTCGTCATCGACGCGGCGCCGGTCTGCCGCCGCCCGGGATAGTATCCTGCCCTGTTCAATCGCGCCAACACGGACATGCCAGGGAATTCCGTTCACAGCGCCAGAGTCTACCGCGCCATCAAAGTCTGGCCCGCGGAGTCTCACCATTCCTCCTGGTCCGCCTGTGCATTCTACCAATAGGGCTGGCGCGAAGGAAGTACCGGCCGGCGCCTACACGCTTACCCAACTGCGCTACGACCTTCGCAAACTGAAAGCCCATGGTTTGCTCGAACGTATCGGCCGAGCCTACCGTTACCGGCTCACCGATAAAGGGGTCAAGGCCGCACTCATGTTCATCCTGGGCCACAAACGCGTCTGCGGGCCCCTGGCCAACTCGCTGTTTCATCACCGGCCGGACGAAACCCTCAAGCCCGCCAGCAAGGTCGAAACTGCTTTTCACAAGGCGGATCGTGCCATTCAACGGGTTTTCGATCTACTCGCCGCTTGAAAATCTGAGAGATGAACTCTCAAAAATGGACGCGCTGGAAACTAGGCTGCGGATTTCGGTGGCGTTCGTTTGTGCCAGTCCGTCCGTTCCTGAAACGCCATCCCCACGGCCAAAAGAGTATTCTCGCTGAAGGCCCGCCCCACAAGCTGAATCGCGACAGGCAGTTCCTCCGCAAATCCGCACGGCAGGCACAGAGCGGGCAAGCCTGCGAGATTTCCGGCCGCGCCCAAATCGCTCATCCCGCGATCTTTCGGCAAAGGGTTCACGGGCGGCCTCGCGTCCAGCCGGTCGCCGATCTTCGATGCGGGACCAAAGCGCGCCGGTGAAACCAGAACGTCCACCTCCGCGAAGATCTTGCGCATGGCCTGCTGAACGAGCGTCCGAATCCGCATCGCCTTCAGGTAATCCTTCGCTGAAAGGTCGAGGCCCGCCTTCAAACCCGCGGCCTGATTCTTATCCGCAAGCTCGTCCACCTTCCCGCTTTCAATCAACGGCTCGAAAATCGCCGAACCTTCCGCGGCGATGATGGCGCCGGCCGCGAGTCCGTACGGCGTCTCCGGCAATTCGGCTTTCACCAGCTTGACGCCCGTCTCCCGCAGCATGGTTAGCGCCTTTTCGAACGCGGGCCGCGCGGCGGGCTCGGCCCAGCCGTTGAAATCCACTTCCGCGTATCCGACACGCAAGTCGGCAAGCTTCCGCGCGTACTGCGGCGCGAAATAGAAGCTCTTGCCGGAGGAACCCGGATCGTCCGAATCTCCGCCCGCGATCACCTGCAACACCAATCCGCAATCTTCGGCGGAACGGCACATGGGCCCGATCTTGTCCATGGTCCACGAGAGCGCCATCGCGCCGTTCCGGCTCACATACCCGTACGTGGGTCTCAGGCCGGTAATGCCGCAGTACGCCGCCGGAGTGAGAATCGATCCCCACGTTTCTGATCCGATGGCGAATGGCACCAGGCCTGCCGCAACCGCGCTGCCCGACCCGCTCGACGAGCCTCCCGACCAGCGTCCCAAGTCCCACGGATTCAGCCCCGGCCCGAACAACGACGCTGCCGGATAGCGGTAGCCACCGCCGCCCGCGAGTTCCACCATTGAGAGCTTCCCCGTGAGTACGGCGCCCGCCGAATCGAGTTTCGACACCACCGTGGCGTCGTTCTTGAAAACCTGCGCCGCATACGGCTTTGCACCCCACGTGGTTGGAAATCCCGCAACGCTTAGAAGGTCCTTCAGGCCGAACGGAATGCCCTGCAACGCGCTGCGCCAGCGGTCCCGCTTGATATCGCCGTCCACGTCTTTGGCCCTGCCAAGCGCCCTTTTGGTGAGCGGCAGCGCAAGAGCGTTGTAGCGCGGACCGAGCGCTTCAAGACGCGCGCAGAACGCCTTCGCCAACTCGACGGCCGAGATTTCACGCGCCTTCAGCCGCGCGCGCCATTGCGCAACCGTGGAGAAATATTCCGCTTCCGTCAGTCCGGGCATGGGCGTTTAGGGCTTGAATACGAACGCGGGCTCGGTGGCCATTGGGACCTGGAATTTGGCGAGGTCCACACCGTTACGCCGTTTTGCTTCCTTCGCCGCTTTGAGCAATTCGCCGGGACCTTCGGTGGTCTGGGCGGCCGCGACCGCGGCCGGAACGAGGATGGCCTTAGCGAGTTTTCTCCGGGTCAGCTTTTCATCCATAAGACGATTATAGGCCACGGCTTCAAGTCAAATCCGGTTTTCCAGCGCATCGAGCGCGGCTTTCTCCATCGCGGCGCGTGGAGCCGCGTCGCCGGTCCAGATCTCGAACTGCCGCACGGCCTGTTCAATGAACATCTCGATCCCGCCGATCACGGTCTTGCCCTGTTGCTTCGCCCGCTTTAACAGAACCGTCTCCATGGGGTTGTAGACCATGTCAAAGACGATCCCGGCCGGAATCCGGCCGGCGAAGAAACAGCCGTCGCCGTGAGGGAACATACCGACGGGCGTGGCGTGCACCAGCGCGTCGAAGTCCCGCTTCTGTGCGTCCGCGATTGAGAGAGCCTCCGCGCTGAACACCTTCGCCAGCGAACGTACCCGGTCCGGATTGCGCCCGCACACAGTGAGTTTCGCGCCCGCGTCCGATAACGCGCACACCGCGCTCCGCGCCGCGCCGCCATTACCCGCAATCAGTATCGAGGCGCCGGCCAAACGTAGACGCCGCCCGAGCGGCCCCTTAATGCCATCGACGTCCGTATTCGCTCCGCGCCACTTCCCGGCTTTCTTCCAGACCGTGTTCACGGCGCCAATCCTGCGCGCCGCCGGTTCGATGTGATCAAGGTATCTCATGACGCGCTGCTTGTGCGGAATTGTCACGCTGAATCCCGCCAGAGGCAAGCTCTCCGCCAACGCGAACAGATCCTTGATCTGGGCGGGCGCGACCAGCATCGGCACGTACACGGCGTCCACGCGGCGCGACTGAAACGCCCGGTTGTGGACGGCTGGAGATATGGAATGCCTCACCGGATCGGCAACTACGCCGAAGACCTTGGCCGACTTTGTGAATTTATCCACGCGATAAAAGTGACGCAACTGTTTTGCGCTCACCTGCCCGGCCGCCGTGCCCTCCATCGAAAGCGGCGCGGCGTACGTGAACAGTCCTCCGAATGACGCCGACAGTACGCGCGTGGGAAAACCGGTCTCCCCCATGGCAAGCAAGACAAGCGGCACGCGCGGATTCTCGCGGGCCAGTTCAAGCACCCGCGCGATATCGGTAGGCTTGCGCGCCGTCGTAGCGAGTTTGTACGCGTCGGCAGGCACTTTCTGCAACCGCCGCAGGACGGCGTCCATCTTCGGTGTGGTCTCGTAGTTGTGATACGAAACGATCACCTTGGCGCGGCCCTGAAAAATACCGAGCTTGCCCGGGATGGCTTCGGCGGTTTCGATCTCCACGTCCACCGCGCGCGCACCCGCCTCGACGGCTGCGTCGAGGATGCGGATCTGGCTCTCGATGCTGCCGTTGAACTTGCCGTGATTCTGATGACGGCGGCAGGTCGCGAGAATCAGGCACTCCGCATGCCGCTTGAGGAAGTCGCGGATCGCATCGCACCCGGTCTCCGGCCGGTCCAGATAGTCCAGACGAAATTCGAGGAAGGACTCTCCCGCGTCCGCCTCGCGTGAGGCGCGTTCCAGAAGTTTGGCCGTGTCCGGCACCCCGAGCGCAATACAGATGCGGGGGAAAGAAAATTTCTGCGCCATCGAGTTTTCCCGAGGATACCACGCCTTGCCGTGTCTGGACCGGAAAGCTCCAGCGGCACTTACAACAAGATGCTGAACGCCCTCACGGCCGTGAACGGCATCCCCCGAAATCATGGCATGTGACCGGACGTTTCGGCGCGGACCTGGAGTGGGTCTTGTATTGGCAACTGGGCTTTGATCAGGCTCGTAGAACCATACCAACCGAAATTCGCGAACGGGACGGGAAAGCGTCGGACGGCAAAAACCATCATTTACTCCACTGCAATCCGCACGTTGTTTTTTGAAATTTCGCGGGCCGCCGAAGCGGCCAACAAGATCAATCGAACATCGAAAACGCTGGCGGATAGATCACCGTGCCGGCGATGCCCTCGAGCGCGCCCGGCGTCAATTCCAGTGCCATGAAGGCGGGTCCCGCGAAGGGGCTGCGCAGCGGCCGCGCTTTTTCCGGCGAGAAGCCAAATCGTGGATAGTAACCCGTGTGGCCTACAACGATGGCGATCGAGTAGCCGCTATTCCGGCAGATCTCAAGACCGCGCCGGACGAGCGCCGACCCAATACCCCTCCGCTGCAATTCCGGGCGGACCGCCATGGGCGCGAGCGATGCGGCCCTGACGCTCCCGGCGCCGGTCTCGATCACAACCTCGCTGAACAGGATGTGCCCGGCGAGTTTTCCCTCCACAATCGCGACCAGTGAAGTTATCGTCAAGCCCTCCACGCGCAGGCGGTCGACCAGCCGGCCCTCGGCGTCGCCTCCAAAAGCCCGTCGATTCAGGTTTCCGATGTCAGCGCCGTCGCACGGATCTTCTTCGCGAATGTCCAATCATCCCTCCCTTGGATTTGGCAGCCGTCTGGGGGCCATCGTTTCCTTGAGCCTGGCTTCTTCGGCGCATATGGCCGGGTCGCGGCAACCTGCCACTCGAAACTCCCCCACGGGCTGAGAAATTGGCGAACGGCAGGCAACGATTCGGCTGTCCCACTGCACCCCGAACGTTCTCTATGGAATTTCGCGGGCCGCCGCGGCCCTTGCCAACAGGCCGCAAACGGCTGCGGCCTGAGCTGCCACAACCGCAATCGCAGTTCCACGCGCAGGTTCGGAGCAAGTTATTTGCGGCGGCACGGATTCATGTCAACGCTCACCGCTTCTTCATCCACTCGGCGAAGGCCGCCGGTGCGGCCATGGTCGACAAGCGGCCCTGCCGCACAAGCGACCAATCGTCGAACAGATGCGATTCCTTAATCTCGCGTAACGTCACGGGGTTTTCAAGGCGCCGCACGAATTCGAACTCCACTACGGTGAGCTTCTCGTTGTTCGGATCCGGCTGCGGCTCGGAAGCCACCTTCGCGAGCCCGACGATTTTCGCGTCGCCCTGGCTGTGATAGACGTAGACCGCGTCGCCCGGCTTCATTTCACGGATCGCGCGTAAAGCCTGGGGATTCTTCACGCCGTCCCAGACGGTTTTCCGGTCCCGCTCGAGGTCGTCAATCGAATAGGTCTCGGGATCCGTTTTTGCAAGGAAGTATTTCATACGAGATTTTTCAGGGCCGCTTCCACAAGATCGTACCGGAACTTGTAGCCGCTGTCGAGCGCAACGGCCGGCAGCACACGCTGGCTGCCGAGCAGGACCTCCGCCATTTCTCCGAACAGCGCGCGCACCGCGAATCCCGGCACTGGGAAAATGGCCGGACGATGAAGCGCCGAAGCCAGTTTGGCCGTGAAGTCCGCGTTCGTCACTGGCGCCGGCGCCGTCCCGTTGACCGCACCTGTCACCGGATTTTCCAGAGCATGACGGATCAGGCCCGTTAGATCGTCGATGTGAATCCAACTCATCCACTGGCGGCCCGAACCCAACCGTCCGCCCACGCAGGCGCGGAACGGCGGCAGCATCTTCGCTAGCGCGCCCCCTTTAGAGCCAAGCACGATTCCGATGCGCAGCTTCACCACGCGAATGCCCAGAGCTTCGGCGAGGTCCGCCTCTTTTTCCCACTCGGCGCAGACGCCGGGTAGGAAGCCTTTCCCTGGAGCCGATTTCTCCGTCAGAATTTCATCGCCGCGCGAGCCATAGATTCCCACCGCCGACGCGCACACCAGGACAGCGGGCCGGGGCGAAGATGTCGAAAGCGCTTGAATCAGGTGTCGTGTCCCACGCACGCGGCTCTCGCGGATTCTATGCTTCACCTCGGTGTTCCAACGCTGCGCGACCGGCTCTCCAGCCAGATGCACGACGGCGTCCGCGCCCGCCAGGCTTTCGGCCGGCGGCTCTCCGGACGTCGGATCCCACCGCATCGCCGAAGCGCGTCCGAGTTCGCACACAGTGTGGCCGGAACCTCTCAGCGCGGATTTAAGAGCCGTGCCGACAAATCCGCTTGCTCCCGTAATGGTGACCTTCATGCGCTGCGCTCCAGTTCGCGAATCTCGTTGATGTAAGCCTCTGTGTCCGTCTTGCGCCGCATGCCCTCTAGTGTCATATACCGGATCATCCCAAATACGGGACGCTCCTGCCAGGGACGGTCGTGCAGCCCAAAGCACCACAAGACGTTTGCGTATGTGTTCGGATCGCGTCCGTCGAGCGCCCAACGGTCGTGGATGTAGAGCATGGTCTCGAGCGCATCGGCGCAAGTAGCTGACCACTCGATGATTTTCTTGCCCCAGTACATTCTGTAGTAGCCGTGGATCACGCCGTCGAGTAACATTTCCCGCTGACAGGCGTTCCACAACTCGTCGTGAGTCTCGGCTCCGGCGAATTGATCGCGATCGTAGACGTGGGGACGCTTACCGGCCGCATGTTTCAGCAGAGTAGCCTGAGCCCACTCCGGCAGGCTCTTCAGCGACCGTGGATCTTCAGAAAACCGGGCGAAGTTGTGAGCCAACTCGCGGCGGACGATTAGTTCTTCCTGGAAGGCAGGCTCGCTGCGCGTCGCAATCGCCACCTCGTGGGGCGAGATATGGCCGAAGTGCAGGTAGGGGCTCAGGCACGACGTGGCGTGTTTCGACGGCTCGTTCCGCTGCGCTGCGTACCGGGCGATATTGTGCTTGACGAAATGGGCCAGCCGTCTTTCAGCTTCGAGGACCCCGCCGCGGATGGAGAGCGAGGGTTTCACGGAGTGATCGATGTCGCACGCGGCGACCATCCGTTGAATGCCCACCGGGCTGAACGCAACGCGCGCACGCTCCGCATAACGGTGCTTCACGCGCACCGGCTGCATCGGCGCGAGGTATTGGGGAAGCATGCGCATGATTTTGGGACGGAGGGAATACGCGGCGTACTCGCGCTTCTCGAACCGGCTAATGGGGACGATGCAACTTGACTCTACTGCAACCGCCGCGACGGGCACGTCGAAATCAAGGGCGAACGGCTCCGCGTCGTCATCGGTGACCAAAGCGGCGGCGGCGAGAGCCAGCCGTCGGCAGCCCCGCTCCGAGCGCTTTTCGCGAAGGTGAAATTCGTAGCCGCAGCCAAGTGCTGCCAGGCGCCGCGCGTTCTCCGCCACGCCTTCGAGCGCGAAGGTGTACATGCGGTCGTTCGCCGAAGGGCCGCAATTCAGTTCCTCGCAGCACAGCACGGGCAGGCCCATCTCGTTGGCCCACCGCACCGCGTATGACAACGCGTGGTTCCAGTGCGCGCGCCGGTTCCGCCGCATCCAATACAGGACGTACCTCGCGTCCGCCCGGACGGGAGCTTCGTTCAATCGGCGAACACGCTCTTCCACGTGTATCTGATGTCCAGTCCGGGGCGGGCGACGCAAATTCTGGCGACGCGGGCCTTACAATGGAGTGACGATGCCGCGAGCCTGGAACCGCGCGAAATTACTGTGGGGATACCTGACGGGCCAGACCTCGCTCGGAGGCCTTCCGGTCGAGTACATCGTAGAAACGACGGCGAAGTGCAATCTCTACTGCCCCATGTGCCCGCGCGAAACGCACAAACAGCCCAAGGCCGACATGGCGGACGAGATCTTCCACTGGCTGGTCGCGGAGTCCGCGAGGACCGCCGAGCACATGATGCTCATCGGCCTGGGCGAGCCGCTCATGGACGTCAAGATCTTCGACCGGATCGAATACTGCGAACGGCACAACGTCTCGACGCTGCTCTCGACCAACGGAACCTTTCTCGATGAAAAGATGGCGGAGCGGCTGCTCGCGACGCCGCTCGAACACATCACACTCAGCTTCGACGGAGCGACCAGGGAGAGTTTCGAATATTACCGGAAGGGCGCTCGCTTCGAGAAAGTCCGCGAGAACTTCGTCCGTTTCGCACGGATGAAGAAAGCTCGGGGGGCAAAGGTTCAGATCGTGGTCCAGATGGTTCGCATGGAAAGGAACGCCGGCGAAGTGGAGGCCTTTCTTAAATTCTGGCAGGAGGTGCCCGGGGTCGATCAGGTCCGAATCAAGGAAGACGAAACAAACCTGATGCGTCCTGGCGCGGGCCACGCCACATCGGACTGGAAGCGCCCTTGCCACTACCTCTGGCGCGGTCCGATGTATGTGAAGCAGGACGGCGGTGTTTATCCATGCTGCCAGAGTTACATGTTGGATGGCGAGCCGCTCGGCAATGCCGGCACTACCCCGCTCCGGGATCTTTGGAACTCGGCTGCCATGCGCCGGATGCGGGAACTCCACGTGGCCGGGCGCGCAAGCGAGATCGACATCTGCTCAAGGTGCTGCACGACGATCCCGCATCCGTTACTTGTGGCCGGCAGCCTGTTGTGTCATGGGCGAACGGTTCGCACGCTGTTGCCGTGGATCGAACGGGTGATTTATCTTTCCGGTCTGCCGGGACGACTGCTCAATCCGCCGAAGCCCGCGCCGCAAGTCCCGGAATTGGTTCAGATCGGCCCGGAAGCGCGGCGTTCGAATTCCGGCCCCGCGCCGTTCGCCGCCACTCATTCGTGTTTTCATGAAGTGTTCAGATAAACTAGTAGTCGCTAGCTTAGTGTCCACTAATATATCATGGCGCGAGCGAACATGGCGGCCCATCCGAGCCGGTCTGGTGTGCCGGGAAAGTTCATAGGGCGGCACGCCGGCCTCAGGACTTGAGAGGAGCGAGCCGGGGCCAGGTGTTTCAGCGCGGCGCTGCGCCCAACGCCGCAGCATTTTCCA
>SXGT01204352.1_pt1 | contig 26450 bp, 22 predicted proteins | sample 3176221 | NCBI WGS metagenome assembly SXGT01 (sample SAMN11356862, study PRJNA531348) | freshwater metagenome | isolation source: freshwater sample F1-120 | place: China: Fuxian Lake, Yuxi | collected 2017-12-25
CTACCGCGTGTGCTGGCACGCGTAAACCTATGGTGTTGCGTTTGGGGTGTTGCAGTTTACGCGGCACTTCACGCGTGGCGTTCAAAATAAAGGTGTAAGCCCCCGGCGTGTTGGCTTTGAGCAAACGGAATTGGCTGTTACTGACTATGGCGTAATTGCCTAACTCGGCTAAATTACGGCAAACCAAGGTAAACAAATGCTGCTCATCGGCGGCTCGAATTTGCCGTATGCGTGCTTGGGCATCGCTGTGGCCTATCATGCAGCCTAAAGCGTAACCCGAGTCAGTGGGATAAGCGATCACGCCACCGGCCTGCAATATCTCCGCCGTATGGGCGATCAAACGCGCTTGCGGATTGGCTAAATTAATATTAAACAGTTGCGACATGAACCATCGATGTTAAATCGCCTATTGCATGGATTGAAACTGTGGCCAATCTTGCCAAACCGGCACGCAGTTGCTGGGCAAGTCCGCCAAACGGCCCATTTCCATGAAGCTTATGCCAGGGCCATGATAGTCCGACCCTTGTGAAGACTTTAGACTAAATTGGTGGGCCAACTTTGCGAACTGCTGGTATTGCGGTGGGGTATGGCTACTGGTGACTACTTCTATGGCCACGCCTCCGTAACTTCTAAATTCATGCAGCAATTGCAACATATTGACCGAACCCAAATCGTAGCGGCCAGGGTGGGCAATCACCGCCGTGCCACCGCTTTGCGTAATGAGCTCAACCGCTTGCTGCAAGTCCATCCATTGGTGTTCAACAAAGCCGGGTTTGCCTTTCACTAAATACTTCTTAAACACCGACTTGGTATCCTTCACCAGACCCAGCTCCACCAAGTAACGGGCAAAATGCACGCGGGTAATGATGCTTTGCTTGGCCAAGCGTTTCGCGCCTTGGTAGGCATCGGCTATGCCGGCTTTCGCCAAGCCCTCACCCATTTGCTGCGCCCGCTCGTCCCGCGCTATGCGCACTAGAGCTAAGGCTTTTTGCAAGGCAAGGTTGTTTGGGTCTATGTTTAAACCAACGATGTGCAAGGTGCGCTTTTTCCATGTTACGGAAATTTCCACGCCATTAATCAAGGCTATATTGTGCGTTTGAGCGGCCGCCTGGGCTGCCGGCAAACCACTGATGTCATCGTGATCGGTCAAGGCCAAGACTTCTACGCCTTTAGCGGCGGCATAAGCCACCAAATCGGCAGGGCTTAATAAGCCATCGGACACACTAGAGTGGGCATGTAAATCGAAATTTAAAGGCATGAACGAATTGAATAAGGGCCAATAGGGTAAAGCTGGAAGAAAAATACGCCTTGCGACACAGCATCAATCATAGCAAAATAACGACTCACACTAAAGCATTGTTAATCATTGATTTTTCCTTGCCCCGAGCAGCCTAGAAAGCGAACCCACACCGATCATGAATAAGTTTTTGTTTGACCTGTTTCCCGTCATTTTATTTTTCATTGCCTTTAAGTTTTTTGGTATTTTTACTGCCACGGCAGTCGCCATTTTAGCCACCTTAGGGCAGATCATTTACAGCAAACTGCGCCATGGCAAAGTAGAAAAAATGCTGATCGTCAGCGGTGTCATCATAGCCGTATTGGGTGGCATCACGCTTATTTTGCACGACAAAAGCTACATCATGTGGAAACCCACCGTGCTTTACTGGATCATGGCTGCGGTGCTCTTGTTGTCCAATTTATTTTTCAAGAAAAACTACATCCAACAAATGATGGGGAAAATGATAGACGCCCCTGCCGCCATTTGGACTAGGCTCAATTATGCTTGGGTGATTTTTTTAGTGTCATTGGGCTTTTTAAACCTCTACGTGGCTTTTAATTTCGATGAAAACACCTGGGTGAATTTCAAGCTATTTGGCGTCACCTTGATTATGTTTGTATTCATCATAGGCCAAAGTTTGGCCTTGAAAAATTACCTGATTGAAGAGCCTAAAGGCGGTGAGCAATAATGTGGTACGCCATCGTCGCCGAAGACGCCCCCAACAGTTTAGATAAACGCATGGCCGCTAGGCCAGCTCACTTGGCGCGCTTACAAGCTCTGCAAGAAGCCGGTCGTTTATTGCTGGCGGGTCCGTTTCCAGCCATAGATAACGTCGACCCAGGCCCGGCTGGGTTTACCGGCAGCCTCATCATTGCCGAATTTGCCAATTTAGCGCAGGCCACAGCATGGGCTAACAACGACCCTTTTGTCAGCGCCGAAGTTTACGCTCGCGTGTCAGTCAAACCGTTCAGAAAAACCTTACCGGCTTAAGCGTATGCATTTAACCGAACTTATTAAGCAGCGCTTGCAGGCATTAGAGCCGCAGGCATTAAGCCTACAAGACGACAGCGCCTTGCATGTCGGGCATGCTGGCAATCAAGGCAGCGGGCATTTTAGCTTAAGCATTAGCAGCGCGCACTTTTCGGGAAAGTCTCAGGTCATGCGCCATCGCTTGGTCTACGAACAATTGGCTGATTTAATCCCCAACAAAATTCACGCCTTAAGCATCAACGCCATCGCTCCACAAGAGCTATAATCAAAGCGAACGATTACTGCTAACCATTTACAACTAACCTTTCAAATCAAACCCATAGCATAAGGATTCTTCATGAAATTCACCCCTACCCTGATCGCACTGGCCATTTTATCCATGGCGCCAAGCGCATACGCTGCCGACACCTTGGCCACCGTCAATGGCAAAGCCATCAAACAATCCATATACGACTACATTGCCAAGGATGCCACGGCACGCGGTCAGAAAGTGGATGGCCAAGTTAAACAAGCCATCACTAACAAATTGATTGATTCGGAATTGGTCTACCAAGAAGCGCAAAAACTGGGCTTGGATAAACAAGCGGATTACCTCGCACGTGAAGAGTTATCCCGTCGCGAATTATTGACCTCTATGTATTTGCAGGATTTTGTGAAAAAGAATCCGATTAGCGAATCCGAAACCAAGGCCGCTTACGAAGAATACAAAAAAGCCTACGGCGACAAAGAATACAGCGCACGCCACATCTTGGTTAAAACCGAAGGCGAAGCCAAAGACATCATTGCGCAGTTAGGCAAAGGCGGCGATTTCGCGAAGATAGCCAAAGAAAAATCCTTGGATCCAGGTTCCAAAGAAAAAGGTGGCGATTTAGGTTGGTTCTCACCGGCCTCCATGGTGAAACCGTTCAGCGACGTGGCAATTAATCTGCAAAAAGGCAGTGTTTCTAGCAACCCCGTGCAAACGCAATTCGGTTGGCATGTTATCAAGTTAATTGACAGCCGCGCTGCTCAACCCTTGCCTTACGACAAAGTAAAAGACGGCATACAAAAAAATCTGCAGCAACGTGACCTAGAAAAGATGATGGCTGAATTACGCACTAAAGCCAAAATCGACATCAGTAAATAAATGAAGCAGCAAGGGCTAGTCTTACTAGCCCTTTCTTTTGCTAGCCGCAAGATTTCACGGGCAATTGCAGCACACTGGCATTCGTGCCATAATAAGAATGGTTATCAATTACTCGAAAAATAATGCGACTTTTATCCCAATTAGCCATAGGTGAACACGCGATCATCTCTGCCATAGAGGCCGAGGAGTCGCTATACCATCGTTTATCGGCCTTAGGATTTCGCGTAGGCAAGACCTTAAGCATCATGCGCAGGGCCAATTTTAATGGCCCCTTGCACGTGCGCCTAGGCACAACCGACGTCATCCTACGTGACACCGAAGCGGCCCGCATACACGTGCAAAACGATAGCCTCGCCAACAAACCATGAAACGCATCGCTTTATTAGGCATGCCCAACACGGGCAAATCCACCTTATTCAACCGCATCAGTGGCGCATCCGCACGGGTTGGCAATTGGCCAGGGATTACCGTGGATTTGATGAGTGCAAAAGTGCTATTGGGAGGCCACATCGCCGAGTTGGTTGATTTGCCTGGCATATACGATTTGCATGGCTTCTCAGACGACGAGCAAGTCGTGCGGCACTTTTTGGCGAACAACCCCTTGGATTTAGCCATAGTCTTACTCAACAGCTCGCAAATAGATAGACAATTGTCGCTGTTATTGCAGATTAAAAAACTCAACATCCCCATGGTGCTGGCCTTAAACATGTCGGACGAAGCGAAAAAAGCCGGCATTAGCATAGACATCGATCAGTTAGCAAAATCGCTAGCCATGCCGGTGCTGCAAATCAGCGCAAAATACGGCGAAGGATTACCCAAAGCATTGCAAGCAGCCGCAGCCGTGATTAATCAAGCGCAAACTGCCAGCGATCCGGCTCGCATTAGTCTGGCCTTAGAAGAAGATCAGAAAATTGAAAAAGAGATGGAAAGCCTGCTGGCAAAATACGTGCACATACCCAGCACGCTATCGGAAAGCAGCACGGACAAACTAGATAAAATCTTGCTGCATAAATGGTTGGGCTTGCCGCTGTTTTTCTTAGCCATGTACGTGCTGTTTCAGTTTATTTTTGCTGCTGGCAAACCCCTGCAGGATGGGCTAGCGTGGGCGCTACAACTGTTACGCAGCAGCATGCTGGAACCGCTTTTTGCCGGCAGCCCAACCTGGCTTAGCGGTTTACTGTTGGACGGCATATACAATGGTGTAGCGACGGTTGCCGCGTTCGTGCCCATCATTGTGCTGTTCTTTTTGGTCATGTCCATGGTGGAAGACAGCGGCTATTTATCGCGCGCTGCATTTTTGATGGATGCCCTCATGGCTAAAATGGGCTTGGATGGGCGCGGCTTTGTCATGATGCTGATGGGCTTCGGCTGCAACGTGCCGGCACTCATGGGCACGCGCATGATGCGCTCTAGGCCCATGCGCTTGCTCACCATGCTGGTCATACCCTTGTCGCTGTGCTCCGCCAGGTTGCAAGTATTCATTTTCATGATTACCGCCTTGTTTAGCGCCAGCCAGGCACCGCTGGTATTGTTCGCCCTTTACCTCATGAGCTTTGTCACCATGTTTTTAACGGCGCTGTTGTTTCAAGGCCAATTTAAAAACAAAGAACCGTTTATATTGGAATTGCCGCCCTACCGTTTTCCTACCCTACGGCAAATCGTCCTACGCGGTTGGCTGGAAGTGAAGCACTTCTTAAACCGCGCCAGCAAATTCATCGTCATTGGCGTGGTGCTGGTTTGGGCTTTGACCAACTTCCCTAGCAATGTGCCGCCAGCCAGCGCCGGCACCTACGCTGGGCAGCTTGGCGCCTTGTTTGCGCCTGTGCTCGATCCATTAGGCATCAACAACCAATTGGCCATCGCCTTGATATTTGGTTTTGTTGCCAAAGAAATTGTGGTGGGGGCTTTAGCGGTTATTTACGGCTTACAAGGCGACGCCTTGATGGTGCAGATGGCCAGTCAGATTGATTGGGTGCAAGCCATGAGCTTTATGCTGTTTGCGCTCATCTACACCCCCTGCTTATCGACCATTGCCACGCTTAGAAATGAATCCAAAAGCTTAGGCTTTATGTGGCTGTCCTTAGCTTGGTCATTAGGCCTGGCCTGGTTGGTAAGCTTTGTGTTTTATCAGACTGCGCGGGCTTTAGGCTTTTAAGCTTTATCCTGCGTCAAGCGCGCAATCTAAACGGCAGCTTCGCCGGTTTCGCCGGTACGGATACGCACCACTTGCTCAACAGCACTGACAAAGATTTTGCCGTCGCCTATCTTGCCAGTGTGCGCCGCTTTAATGATGGCTTCCATGGCTGAATCAACGATGTCGTCCGACACCACCAATTCCAATTTGATTTTAGGTAAAAAATCGACCACGTATTCTGCACCGCGGTACAGTTCCGTGTGCCCTTTTTGTCGACCAAAGCCTTTTACCTCTGTTACCGTTAGGCCATTCACACCGATACTCGACAAGGACTCGCGCACTTCGTCTAACTTGAATGGCTTAATGATTGCTTCGATTTTTTTCATGCTGGTCGAACTCCATAAAATAGGTGGTTACTTGGTGTTAACAGTATAGGTGTTATCAGTCTAGGTGTTGTTAGTATAGTTGCTTTCATTAAAGACCGCATCAAACTGTAAGCTAAGTCTGTGCATTGCTATTTGCGTTTCAATACTACTAGAGCAGGCCTTAAAAATCCAGTTTAGCGGTAATCGGGTAGCGCCGGTCTTTCCCGAAATTCTTATGGCTAATGCGCACGCCGACAGGCGATTGCCTACGCTTGTATTCGTTGCTGTCGATTAGCTTAAGCACACGCGTCACGTCTGCCGGTGCAAAACCCATGGCCAAAATGTCCGCACGCCCCAAATCTTGCTCAACGTAGGCGGCCACAATTGCGTCCAACACCGCGTAGTCAGGCAAGCTGTCCTGATCCGTTTGATCCGCACGCAACTCGGCTGACGGCGGCCGCGTAATGATGCGCTCGGGGATGACAGGCGATAGCCCATTGCGGTAAGCACACAAGCGATAGACCAAGGTTTTGAACACGTCTTTGAGCAGGGCAAAGCCACCCGCCATGTCGCCGTACAGGGTGCAATAACCCACTGCCATCTCACTTTTGTTGCCGGTAGTGAGCACCATGCTGCCAAATTTATTCGACAAGGCCATCAGCAGCATGCCGCGAATTCTGGCTTGTAAATTTTCTTCGGTGGTATCAAATGGGAGCCCGGCAAATTCTGCCGCCAAGGTCGCCTTAAAGCCCTCAAACAATGGGCTTATGGGCAAGATGCTGTATTTAACGCCTAAGCGCTTAGCCATATCGATGGCATCGTCCACGCTGATTTTGGCCGTGAATTCCGATGGCATCAACACGGCATGCACTTTGTCGGCACCCAATGCATCGACCGCAATGGCCAAGGTCAAGGCAGAATCCACCCCACCCGATAAGCCTAAGACCACCCCTGGAAAACGGTTTTTTGCCACGTAATCGGCCAAACCTAGCGTTAAGGCTTGGTAGACCGATGCTTCTTGCGACAAGGCCGGCGCAAGCGGTTGGCTAGATAGCTTACCAGCATGAAACGTCACCATGGCCAAGGCCGTTTCAAACGCCGGCAAATGCTGGGTCAGCTGACCATCGGCCGCCACCACCATGGAGCCGCCATCAAACACCAATTCATCTTGGCCGCCCACGCTATTGAGGTAAACGATGGGCAGTGCCAATGCCATCGCGCGCTCACGCAACACGCTTAAACGGCTGGCTTGCTTTTCCAAATCAAACGGCGACGCATTGATCACCAACAACAGTTCGGCGCCGGCTGCACTAGCCAATCGAGCCGGCTCTGCTTGCCAGATGTCTTCGCAAATTAACAAGCCCAGTTGCACGCCTTGATGGCTGAACACCACGGGCGCATGGCCAGCACTGAAATAACGCTTTTCATCAAACACACTGTAATTAGGCAAGGCCTGCTTGTGGTAGGTCGCCACAATTTTGCTGCCTTGTAAGACCGATGCCGCGTTGTAGCATACGCCGTTTAAAGCCTGCGGATGGCCCACCACCAAGGTCATGTCCGGCACAGACAAACTTAAGGCCTGCAAGGCCGCATCGCACGCTTGCAAGAAATCGCTGCGCAACAATAAGTCTTCTGGCGGGTAGCCACACAAAGACAACTCGGGCGTAAGCAAGAGCGTGGCGCCTTTGGCTTGCGCCTCTTTTGCGCTGGCAATAATTTTTGCTTGATTGCCGGCCAGGTCACCGACCAAACAATTAATTTGGGCGATAGCGACTATCAATAGGAACCGCCCGCTGCTTTGAGTAAATTAGCAATGTCAGCATGCTGGCCTTTAAGTGCATAAACCAATGCAGTGAGGCCGTATTGGTCTTTTGCTTTGAGTTTCACTTGATGGGCCAGCAGCAATTTCACCGTCTCCAACTGACCATTGCTCACCGCTATGTGCAATATGGGGGTGCCTTCTGCATCCAAATTATTCACGTCGGCACCCGCCTCGATTAGGGCTTTGGCCGCCGCCACTTTGGATTTTTTTACTGCCCAAGTTAAAGCCGTCCATTTGGCCAAATCTTTTTGATTAACCGTTGCCCCGCGTTCTATCAACAAACTGACCACGGCAGCGTGGCCTTCGCGTGCCGCGGTCATGAGTGCGGTCACGCCTTGCTCGTCGCTTAAGGCCAGATTAGCCTGGTGATCCAGTAGGTGTTTAATGGTGGGAAGATCGGCACTTTTGGCGGCGTACATCAACACCGTCGCACCACGGTCACTGCGGCTATTGGCATCCAAACCGTATTCCAGCAACAAGGCCACGGTTTGCGCATGGCCTTCTATCGCTGCAATGCCCAAGGCACTCCAGCCGGACGCATCGCGCACCTTGGCATCGGCGCCTTTTTCAAGCAAGCGTTTAACACTAGCGACATTGTTTCTTTTAGCGGCAAACATCAGCGCAGTCCAACCTTGGTCGTCCTTAGCTTGTATGTCTGCGCCCTTGGCCAGCAAGGCATTCAACACCGCAAGCTGGTCCTTACGGGCGGCATACATGAGCGCCGTGACGCCTTCGGCATCTTTGCTGTTGGCACTCGCGCCGCTGTCCAACAAGGCTTGCACGGTGGCCAAGTCGCCTCGGGCGGCAGCCGTCATCAAGTAAGCCACCTCTTCCCCCGCCATGGCCGGCATGATGCCGAGCAAAGCGCATAAACAGAAAGCCAGCAAGCCGTGTTTATGCATCAGGCGCATGGGGTAGCCTGACCTAACCGGCTTTATGCTTGATGGCGGCCAACACCGCTTCACCCAAACCAGCAGGCGAACTGGCGACCACGGCACCGGCTAATTCTAGAGCGCGTATTTTGTCGGCTGCTTTGCCGCTGCCGCCAGAAATGATGGCGCCGGCATGGCCCATGCGTTTACCGGCAGGCGCGGTTTGACCGGCAATGTATGCGGCCACCGGTTTGCTGATGTGGCTCTTAATGTATTCGGCAGCGGCTTCTTCATCCGAGCCGCCTATCTCACCCACCATAATGATGGCTTCGGTTTCGGCATCCGCCTCAAACATTTGCAAGCACTCGATAAAATTCAAACCTTTAATCGGGTCGCCGCCTATGCCCACGCAAGTACTTTGGCCTAAATTTAAGGCGGTTGTTTGGTGCACGGCTTCGTAGGTTAAGGTGCCGGAGCGCGACACAATACCGACCTTGCCACGCAAATGAATGCTGCCTGGCATGATGCCTATCTTGCATTCGTCGGGAGTGATGACACCCGGGCAATTTGGGCCAATCAAGCGCGCACCGTTGGCTTTTAAGGCGGCTTTCACGTTAAGCATGTCCAACACCGGTATGCCTTCGGTAATGCAAATAATCAGACCGACCCCAGCGTCACAGGCTTCCATGATGGAATCCGCGGCAAAGGCAGGCGGCACGTAGATGACACTGGCCGTGGCCGCGGTTTGCTTGACCGCTTCACGCATGGTATTAAAAACCGGTAAACCTAAATGCGACTGCCCACCTTTACCCGGCGTAACGCCACCGACCATTTTTGTGCCGTAAGCCAAGGCTTGCTCAGAATGAAAACTGCCTTGCTTGCCAGTGAACCCTTGGCATAGCACTTTGGTACTGCTGTTAACTAATATGCTCATAATGTTTTACTTTTTATAATCGTTTATTAAGCCACGCTTAAGACGGCTTGCTTAGCGGCGTCGGTTAAGCCATCAGCGGAGATGATATTCAAGCCGCTGGATTGCAACATTTGCTTACCCAATTCCACGTTGGTGCCCTCTAGGCGCACGATCACCGGGATTTGCATGCCCACGTCTTTCACCGCGGTAATGATGCCCTCGGCTATGATGTCGCAACGCATGATGCCGCCAAATATGTTAACCAATATGGCTTTAACATTCGGGTCAGCCATAATGATCTTAAAGGCTTTAGTCACCGTTTCTGCAGTGGCGCCGCCGCCCACGTCCAAAAAGTTAGCCGGTGCACCGCCGTGCAATTTGATTAAATCCATGGTGGCCATGGCCAAGCCGGCGCCATTAACCATGCAACCTATGTTGCCGTTTAATGCAATGTAATTTAAGCCGGCATGATGCGCCACTGCTTCCTTGCTGTCCTCTTGCGACCAATCGCGCTGTTCGGCCAAGGCTTTTTGCCTATACAGCGCGTTATCGTCCACACTCATTTTGCAATCCAAGGCAAACAGCTTGCCGTCCGTGGTCACAATCAATGGGTTGATTTCCAATAGCGCCAAATCGTTTTCTTTAAACAAGCGGTACAAGCCTTTTAACAAACGGCTGAATGCAGCAATTTGATCGCCGACTAAATCCAACTTAAAGGCCAAGTTACGCGCTTGGTAATCCACCAAACCGTTTAAGGGGCTGCACACTTCTTGCAAAATCTTTTCTGGGCTGACTTGTGCGATTTCCTCTATGTCCATGCCGCCAGCGCTGGAGGCCACCACCACGATGCGTTCCAAGCTTCTGTCCACCAACATGGACAAATACAATTCACGGGCAATCGGCAGGGTTTCTTCTATGAGCACTTGATTAACCGGTTGGCCATCGGGTGCATTTTGGTAAGTTACCAAGGTTTTACCAAGCAACTCGCTGGCCACCATTTGCGCCTCGGCAGTGGACTTAACCACTTTTACGCCACCGGCTTTACCACGGCCACCGGCATGCACTTGGGCTTTCACCACCCAAGCCGAGCTGCCTATCTCTGAGGTGACCGTAGGGGTTTGTTTGGCTACCGAAATCACTTGGCCACGCGGCACGGGAATGCCGTATTTTTGCAGCAAGGTTTTGGCTTGGTATTCGTGCAAATTCATAACAATACAATTCAAAATAAATGGTATGCACATTTTCGCCCAAATCAGGCAAATGCGCCAGCTTTGGCGGCATATTCTATGGTCAACGCGCAACAAGCCGCGCCTGCGTTGGCCATGTGTATAATGACTATTTTTTCATTAAGTCACCCTTATGCGTTTAGTTGTTCAAGGTTCTGCCATCCGCCACGCCCACCTGGCGCACATTCATCAACTGAGTGCCACCAGTGTGCAATTCGTGCAAACAGGCGCCCACGCTTATTACTTAGCTAATCAGACGCAAGCCTTGCCGGCTGTGCAAGCGTTTTGCGCCGAGCAGCACATCGATTGCAGCTACCTGCCTGACCAGCAAGTCCTGGCTAAATTTGGCTTGTGCGTAATGGACATGGACTCCACCCTCATTAGCATAGAGTGCATAGACGAAATTGCCGACATGGTAGGCATCAAACCCCAAGTGGCCGCCATCACCGAGCGCGCCATGCAAGGCGAATTGGATTTTGCGCAAAGCTTGCGTCAACGTGTGGCTTTGCTTAAAGGCTTATCAGAAGCAGATTTAATGCGCGTTCTCAATGAGCGCTTAACGCTTAATCCTGGCGCCGTGGAATGGATAGCGGCCTGCAAAAAAAATAACATCACGACCTTATTGGTCTCGGGCGGCTTCACCTTTTTTGCCGATAAAGTTAAAGCCATGTTGGGCTTGGATTACGCCGTGTCGAATCAACTGGAAATTGTGGATGGCAAACTGACCGGCGGCATTATCGGTGACATCGTCGACGCCCAGCGCAAAGCCGATGAGTTATGCCAATTGCGCGATGCGCTAGGATTAACGGCTGCGCAAACCATCGCCATAGGCGACGGCGCGAATGATCTTAAGATGATGGGGGTAGCCGGCATCGGTGTGGCTTACCATGCCAAGCCTATCGTTCAAACGCAAGCCACTTACGCCCTCAACCACAGCGGTCTAGATGGCGTGATGCATTTACTCAGCACTTAAGGCGCTTAACTCTGCATCGGTAAAGCCTGCCTCACGTCTAGCGGCCAAATTAAATGGCCCGCGCAATTTAGGCGCCAGGTAAGTTACGCACAAGGCTTCAAAGGTAGGCAAGGGTGCCAGCCCTTGTTGTAGGCATAAGTAGTTAAACCAACGGTTACCTATGGCCACGTGGCCGACTTCGTCACGCAAGGTAATGTCTAATATCGCCGCCGCCAACTCATCGCCGGCTTGCGCTAACTTCGCACGCAATGCCGGCAAGGCGTCCAAACCTCGCGCTTCCATGGTGCGTGGCACCAAGGCCATGCGCGCTAAGGCATCGTGCTTGGTTTTGTCGACCATCTCCCACAAGCTGTTGTGCGCATCAAAGTCCCCGTAGGCATACCCCAAGTGCTGCAAATGGTCTTTTAATAAATTGAAATGGCCGGCTTCCTCGCTCGCCACCTTTAGCCAATCAGCATAATAATCAGTTGGCATGCCATCAAATCGCCAGATTGCATCCAAAGCCAAATTAATCGCATTGAATTCGATGTGGCATAAGGCGTGGATCAGGGCGGCACGGCCTGCCACTGTGTTCATGGCGCGGCGCTTAACATGCAATGGCGGCACCAATACCGGCTTGGCTGGTCGGCCTGGGATGGCTAAATCAGCCTGAAGTTTAGCCGCAACAGCAAGCGTCAGTTCACCTTGCTGCCAACGCAAGAAAAGCTGATTAACCGCAGCGGATTTAAGTTCTGGATCCGGCTCGACCAAGCAAGCCAGGGCCAGGTGACGCAGCTCATTAGTGGCAGGCATAGGATTTAGGACATAGGACTGATGTAAAGGGGAGGCTTAAGGTAAAACGATGAAATCCAACTCGCCGGCTTTCATGTCTGGCACCATTAAGATTTTTTCGTCTTTAGTCAGCGCAATATCGGCTGCCGATTGGTAGGTGGCCACCAAGGGCGTGACTTCAGCGTTCATGTCCAAACGAAACACCTTGCCATTTTTCCAATCGCTAACATACATGCTGCCATTGGCATGGTGCACCACACCATCGCCGCCGCCAAAGCCTTCTGCTATATCTAGCAACTGTTTAGTGGCCAAGTTGTAGCTGTATAAAATACCGGAGGCAAAATCCACCACCATCAGCACGTCACCGGTATCATCCATCAATAAACCGTTAGGTGCCAAAATCCGCTTGTCTTGCTGACCGCTGATGAGCAAGCGCACCTGGCCTTGGGCATTAATTTGGTAAACCGCACCGCCTTTACCCTTCAAGTCGCCGCTGTCGCTAACGTATAAATTGCCTGCCAGATCGGCTTCCAAATCATTCAAAAATAGCGGCGTTACCGGGAAGGCCGTGGCGGCAGCAAACACCTCGGCTTGACCTTGCTTGGTCCCACTTATGGCTAATTTTAAGATGCGTTTATTGTCTGCCACGTAAAGTGACTGGCCTATGATGGCCAAGCCTTTTGGGTCATCCAAGCCTTTAGCAAACAGCTTCACCTGCCCCGCTTCGATGACGCTGATTTGACCGTCGCCGTCCACGCCAAAGCCATTGATCTCAGAGACAAATACCCGACCATCGGTTGCTTGCACCACCGATTCCGGCATTTTCAACCCGCTGATTTTTTGGGTGCTTAAAGGGGTAGCCTGAGCCACAGGAATAAAAGCGCTCAACAATAAGGCCAGTAAGGTGTGTTTGGTCATGGTTATTTCCTATGCATGCAGTTAACTAAGCGTATCGGCCCAAATATTGTTGGCCCATGCGTGGGCGTAAGCACCTTCTTTTTCATTGGGGCTGATGGAAACGCCCCCACCCTCGGCCGACACCATCATTTTTTTGCCGGCATCGTAGCGGTAAACGTTGGCCACGTGCATGGCAGCATGATCGTTGATGAAGCTGTAACAGGTGTTAGCAAACACCGGCGCGGCATCAGGCAGATTACCACTCATTAACTGCACTATGGCGCTGGCACAGACCTTGGCTTGATTGCTTGCCATGTGCGCCGATTTTGGCAAACCCGCTGCCACGCTGTCACCCAACACGTGAACGTCTGCTACCAACTTGGATTCGTAAGTTAGAAAATTCACGTCGCACCAAGGGTAGTCTTTTTCCGTTAAGCCGGCTACTTGGGCTATTTTACCCGCGCGTTGCGGCGGAATAAAGTTCAGCACGTCGGCCTTGATACTATCAAATTCAGTGCTCACCGTTTTAGTCGCCAAATTTATGCTGCTAATGGCGTTGTCTGGTCGGTAATCGATAATGCCGGCATAGGTTTCGTTAAAGACTTTGGCAAACAAGCCTTTTTTGGAAATGATTTCCGCGTTGGCATCGAGCACGATGACACGGCTTTTGGCCTTGTGCTGCTTGAAATAACTGGCCACTTGGCAAGCGCGTTCATAAGGCCCTGGTGGGCAACGATACGGCGCCTTGGGCACGTTCATGACAAACACCCCACCGTCTGCCATGGCCTCCAACTGTTGCCGTAAATTGACCGTTTGCCAACCGGCTTTCCAGGCATGCGGCACTTGTTTTTGCGCGTCTAAGCTGGCCAACATAGGCCATTCTTGGTAATTAAAATCCACGCCCGGGGCGACGATCAATCGGTCGTAACTGAGTGTGCCGCCCAGCATGGTGATTTTCTTAAGGGATGCATCTATGGCGGTTACCGTGTCATGCCTAAAAATAACACCGTGATTGCCCTGCAAAGCATCGTAGCCAAAGGTCAGCTCGTTGATGCTTTTACTGCCTCCCAAAACCAAATTGCTCATGGGGCAGGATACAAACTGGCGGTTGGCCTCGACCAGCACCACCTCGATGGCACCCAAGCTCCACAAGCGCAGGTATTTCGCTGCCGTGGCACCGGCATAGCCACCGCCAACGATAACCACGCGACCCAATGGCGGCTTGCTGGCCATGGCCAAGCTAGGACGGCTTGCTAAAACCAAGCCGGTTGCGCACATGGCCTTGATAAAAGCCCGTCTATTAAATGGCTCAGCCATGCTCGGCCTCTAATTTTTGTGGGCTTAAGGGTAGCCGTATGACGCGTTTTTGCATGGAAAAATGCGTGGCCAGCATGTCGATTTCTTCCAAACTTAAACCCCTGCTGTGTTGGTGCATGATGGTGGCCTTGCGAGTGCCGTCTCTAAAACTCAATAGCTTGCTTAAGAGATCATCACGCGTCCTGCCGGCCAAAACCGGGTTATTCTCTTCACTGGCATTGCCACCCTCTTTTACCATGGCATTGCCTTGCGTGCCGTGGCAAGCAGCGCAGGAGGCCGCTAAAGTTCGCACGTGGGTGGCTTGCTCGGGGCTAAAAGCAAAAACCCCATCGGCATGGCCAATGATGGGCCATAGCGATGGGGTGATGAGGCTAGCTAGCAGTAAGCAAAAAGTCGATGCGGTTTTCATCGGGTTCCTTGCTTACCGTATCGGCTTAGTCTAGAAACAACGCTCTTCTAAGCAACCGTCTTCTTTCACGCCTAATTTGGTTAACAATTCCACCATGGGTTTATCGTTCACGTCTTTAACCGCACGCAAAATCGACACGTCGGCTTTTAATTTAATGTTGATGTCGGCACCACTGGCAGCCAACAATTTAACCATCTCTGGGTAGCCATTAAATACCGCTAAATGAAATGCAGTGTTGTGGGATAGCGGGTGGATGTAATTTAAATCGCCGCCTTTGCTAACGATGTATTTAACCACTTCCAATTGGTTTTTATTGGCTGCCATTTGGATAGGCGACCAGGCAAACGATTTGTAATTGGCATTAGCCGCATCGGCTTCCACGTATTTTTTAACGATTTTCATGTTGCCACTGGTGATGGCCTCAACGAACTCAATCGCGTCATCATCCGACACAAGGGCCATGGCGTTCATGGAAAAACTTAATACGATTGCAGCTAACAAGGTGTTCAAAAATTTCATGTTACTCATCTCCAAGGTTGTTTTTATACTTAATTAATGTGGCGTCTTGCATTGCGGAACATACGAATCCAAGCACTGTCTTCACCGTCCCCGCAACGCTGCCAAGTATTTTGCACGTTGCGTATAACCCGCTCAGGATGTGGCATCATAATACTAAATCGGCCGTCTGTGCTGGTTAATCCGGTTAGCCCTTGTGGCGAACCATTCGGGTTATACGGATAAGTCGTGGTTGGCTGAGAGGCGTGATCAATGAAACGCATGGTCACTAACTTATCTGCCAACAGCCCATTGACTGCGCTCGCGTCAGAAAATTCCGCATACCCTTCACCGTGTGCCACGGCTATCGGCATTTTACTGCCGGCCATGCCTTTAAAGAACAAGGACGGGCTGTCCAACACCTCCACCATGGCCAAGCGCGCTTCAAACTGCTCAGATTGGTTGCGCACAAAATGCGGCCAATGACCGGCACCCGGAATCAACTCGCGCAAATTACTCATCATCTGGCAACCGTTGCAAACCCCTAAGGCAAAGCTGTCAGAACGGGCAAAAAAGGCCGAGAACTCATCGCGGGCACGGGCATTAAAAAGAATGGACTTAGCCCAGCCTTCGCCGGCACCCAAGACGTCGCCGTAAGAGAAGCCGCCGCAAGCCACAAAGCCAGCGAAATCAGCCAAGCTCACTCGACCGGCAATCACGTCACTCATGTGCACGTCAAACGTGGCAAAGCCGGCTCTATCAAACGAGGTCGCCATCTCTACTTGGCCGTTCACACCTTGCTCACGCAAAATCGCCATTTTTGGACGCGCGCCCGCATTGATATAAGGCGCAGCCACGTTGTCGTTCACATCAAAGCTTAATTCGCTAAATAAGCCACGGTTGTTCACGTCTAAAATCTTGTCGTACTCTTGTTGCGCACACACCGGGTTGTCACGCAGTGTTTGCATGCGGTAAGTGGTTTCCGACCACATGCGGTGCAAGTTAACACGGCTGTCGCTGAACACCATTTTGCCGTGCTGCTTAATCGCTACGAGGTCGCCCTGCACCACCTCGCCTATAACATGGGCCAAACCATTAAACTGCGCGGCAATCGCCGGCGCTTGATTGGCAGGCACTTGGATAACAGCACCCAATTCTTCGTTGTATAACATGCTGGCGATGTCGCCGGATAAGGCAGACACATCGATTTGCAAGCCGCAATGGCCGGCAAAAGCCATTTCCACTAAGGTACTGAATAAACCACCGTCGGATCTATCGTGGTAAGCCAGCAATTGACCGGCTACATTCAAGGCTTGTATGGTGTTGAAGAAATGCTTTAATTGCGTGGCATCGTCCACATCCGGCGCTTCGTTACCCAGCGCGCCATAAACTTGCGCCAAACTGGAACCGCCCATGCGATTTTTACCCGCACCCAAATCAATTAAGATTAACTTGGTATCGCCGTCGGTTTGCAATTGCGGCGTTAAGGTTTTGCGTGCATCCGGCGTGGCGGCAAACGCCGTCACCACCAATGAGATAGGCGAGGTCACTGACTTATCTAGTCCGTTTTCTTGCCACACGGTTTTCATGCTCATGGAGTCTTTGCCGACCGGTATGCTGATGCCTAACTCTGGGCACAAGGCCATGCCCACGGCTTTAACCGTGGCATACAAGGCAGCGTCTTCCCCGGCGTGACCGGCTGGCGCCATCCAGTTGGCGGACAATTTCAACTCGCTGATGTCGTCCACCAAGCAGGCCGCCATATTGGTCAGCGCTTCGCCTATGGCCATGCGTCCCGATGCCGGCGCATCGATCAAGGCTAAGGGCGCTTTTTCACCGATGGCAAAGGCTTCGCCGCAATAGGTTTCATAACCGGCCAAGGTCACAGCCACATCGGCCACCGGCACTTGCCATGGGCCAACCATTTGCTCGCGTGCCACCAAACCGGTGACCGAACGGTCGCCTATGGTGATTAAGAAAGTTTTATCGGCCACACCTGGCAAGCGCAACACGCGTGCCGCGGCGTCTTGCAAATCGATGTTAGCGGTAGCAAACGGGCTTAGTTGACGGCTGGTGCTTTTAACATCGCGGGTCATCTTAGGCGGTTTGCCCAATAACACCGACATGTCCATGTCTACCGGCTTGTTAGCAAAATGGCTGTCGGCCACCGTTAAATGGCGCTCGGCTGTGGCCACGCCGACCACCGCAAACGGGCAACGCTCGCGCTCGCAAATCGCTTTGAAGCGTGGCAAATCTTCTTGCAGTATGGCCATCACGTAACGCTCTTGCGCTTCGTTGCTCCATAATTCGCGTGGCGACATGCCCGGCTCTTCATTGTGCACGTCACGCAATTGGAAGGTCGCGCCGACGCCGGCATCGTTGACCAATTCAGGGAAGGCATTGGAAATACCACCGGCGCCGACATCGTGTATGCTCAAAATCGGGTTAGCCTCACCCAGTTGCCAGCAACGGTCTATCACCTCTTGCGCGCGTCGTTCCAATTCTGGGTTGCCGCGTTGCACCGAATCGAAATCCAGATTTTCCACGTTGCTGCCGGTGTCCATGCTAGACGCGGCGCTGCCACCCAAACCGATCAACATGGCCGGCCCGCCTAATTGTATGAGGGCCGCGCCGGCCGGTATTGGATTCTTTTTAGCATGCTGGGCGGAAATATTGCCTATGCCGCCGGCCAACATAATCGGCTTGTGGTAACCGCGCATTTCGCTTTGGCCCTTGGCATCCACACTGGCCAATTCAAAGCTACGGAAATAGCCGGCAATGTTAGGACGCCCAAACTCGTTGCTGTAGGCCGCGCCGCCTAATGGGCCGTCTATCATGATTTGGAACGGTGAAGCGATACGACCCGGCTTGCCGTAAGCGGCTTGCTCCCAAGGTTGAATGAAATCGGGTATGGCCAAATTGGATACCGAGAAACCGCTCAAGCCTGCTTTAGGCTTGGAGCCGCTGCCGGTTGCACCTTCATCACGAATCTCGCCGCCGGCCCCGGTCGCCGCGCCGGCAAAAGGAGATATAGCGGTGGGGTGGTTATGCGTTTCCACCTTCATCAAGTAATGCATTTCTTCTTCAACAAAGCGGTATGCACCGTCGGCAGTCGGATAGAAACGTTTGGTTTTGGTACCGGGCGCTTGCCCCGCCACAATCGATGAATTGTCCGAATAAGCCACCACGGTTTTGCCAGGGTTGAGCTTATGAGTATTGCGTATCATGGCGAACAAAGACAGGTCTTGCACCTCGCCGTCTATCACCCAATCCGCATTGAATATTTTATGGCGGCAATGCTCGGAGTTGGCTTGGGCAAACATCATCAATTCCACATCGGTGGGATTGCGTTGGATTTTAGTGAAGTTATCGAATAAATAATCCACTTCATCGGGCGATAAGGCCAAGCCCTTGTCGGCATTGGCTTTCTCTAGGGCGACTTTACCGCCTTGCAATAGGTCCACACGGCTCAATGGCTTAGGGCTATCGCTATGGTATAGCTGCTCGGCGTCTTGCAGATGGGCAAACACGCCTTCGGTCATGCGGTCGTGTATCAGTGGCAACAATAACTGACGCTCCGCTGGCGTCAAGGCTAGGCCGTTATGTGTTTGCACGTAATAGGCTACACCACGCTCTACCCTTTGCACCTCGGGCAAACCGCAATGCTGAACGATGTCGGTCGCGCGCGACGCCCAAGGCGAGATGGTGCCTATGCGCGGCAACACCAAGAAAAATTCACCGGTTGGGTCTTCTGCTGGCAACTGCGGGCCGTAGGTTAACACCTGTTCCAACCGTGTTTGCTGCGCCGCGCCCAAAGCCGCGTCTTTAGTCCAAATGAAATGCCTAAACTCCGCATACAAATGCTTGATATTGCTGCCGGATGCGCCCTCCTTGGCTTGCAAGATAGCCAAGATTTTATCAATGCGAAATGGGGATAAAGCTGCGCTGCCACGCAGACTAAGCATAGAAGAGGTTGCGTTAGTTGGAGTCATGAAGTTGGGCTAAAAAATAAGAGCAATGGCGAAAGCTGAATTCTATCAGATAGCAGGGTGCTAGAGCGATTAAGCCCTGACAAAAAAACCTAAGTAATTGAGGCCTAAAAAACAATAAAGGGGGCGCACGCACCCCCTTTATTTAATACCATGACCGGCAATAAGCCCAGCATAATACTTATTGCTTAGAACCCACCTGCCAGATGTGTTTAGCGTAATCGCCTATGGCCCTATCGCTGGAGAATTTAGCCATGTTAGCCACATTTAAAATAGCCATGCGTGTCCACTCATCAGGCTTTTGGTACAACTGCCCGACACGGTCTTGGGTTTCAATGTAGCTGGCGTAATCGGCTAACAACAAATACTGGTCGCCGTTGTTGAGCAAATTGTCCACCACCGCTTGGTAGCGGTTCGGTTCTTCCACCGAGAAGAAGCCGCCCGCTATCATGTCCAACACCTGTTTCAATTCGGCATTGGCTTCGTAATAATCACGCGGCTTGTAACCGTTAGCCTTGGTCTCCGCCACTTGCGGCGTGGTTAGGCCAAAGATAAAGATGTTCTCCAAGCCCACTTCTTCCATGATCTCGACGTTGGCGCCATCCAAGGTGCCTATGGTCAGCGCGCCGTTAAGCGCCATTTTCATGTTGCCGGTGCCGCTGGCTTCGGTACCCGCCGTGGAGATTTGCTCAGACAAATCGCTGCCTGGGAATAGGATTTCCGCCGCCGACACCTCGTAGTTGGGGTAATACACCACTTTCAGTTGGTCGCCCACCGCCACGTCTTCGTTGACGATGGCCGCCACATCATTAATCAATCGGATAATCTGTTTGGCCATCCAATAACCCGGTGCGGCTTTACCGCCAAAAATGATGGTGCGCGGCGTGATGCCTTTTTCACCGCGGCGTATGCGGTTGTACAAGGTGATGACGTGCAAGACATTGAGCAACTGGCGTTTGTATTCGTGTATGCGCTTAATCTGCACATCAAACAAACTGTTTACATTGAGTTTAATGCCGGTTTTTTGCTCTATCTTGTCGGCCAAACGTTGTTTATTGGCTAGCTTCACTTTAGCAAAGGCCTTGCGGAAATCGGCATCATCGGCCAAAGGCGTGATTTTTTTGATTTGCGTGAGGTCTTTTTTGAAACCGGCGCCTATGGCTTTTTCGATCAAAGCGGTTAAGCCTGGGTTGGCTTGGTTGAGCCAACGACGCGGGGTAATGCCATTGGTCACATTGGTCATTTTGCCCGGGTAAATTTTATCGAAATCGGCAAACAGGTGCTGCTTCAACAGCTCGCTGTGCAAGGCGGCCACGCCGTTTACCGTGTGGCTACCGACCACTGCCAAGTGTGCCATGCGCACCCGTCTGCCGTGGCTTTCATCGATGATGGAAACGCGACGCAATAAATCGGCATCCCCAGGGAAATGGTGATTCACCGTGTGCAAAAATTCGTGGTTAATTTTGTAAATGATTTCCAAATGGCGCGGCAACAAGCGGCCGAATAATTCCACCGACCATGTTTCCAGCGCTTCTGGCATCAGCGTGTGGTTGGTGTATGCAAAAATCTTCACCACCAAACCCCATGCCAAATCCCAAGCCAAGCCATGCACGTCGACCAATTGGTACATCATCTCGGCCACGCCTATGGACGGATGGGTGTCGTTTAACTGGATCGCAACTTTCTCTGGCAACAATTTCCAATCGGCCGGCTTATTCATGTCGTGCGCACTCAAAAAGCGTCGCAAAATGTCTTGTATGGAGGCCGATACGAAGAAATACTGTTGTTTCAAACGCAGTTCTTTACCGAGCACCGAGGTGTCGTTGGGGTACAAGACTTTGGAAATATTCTCGCTGTCGTTGCGCTCTTGCACCGACTTTTCGTAATTGCCATCGTTAAAATGGCCTAGATCGAATTCACGCGCGGCCTTGGCCGACCATAAGCGCAGGCTGTTGACCGTTTCCGCCCCGTAACCGGGAACCGGCACATCGTAAGCCATGGCCACCACGTGTTCGGCATCCACCCAATGCTGGGCTTCTTCACCGGATTCGGCTTCGTATTTCACCACATGGCCATAAAACTTAATGTGGTAGGTGGCTTCTGGGCGTTGAAACTCCCAAATATTCCCGTAGCGTAACCAATTGTCGGGATTTTCAACTTGCTGACCGTTTTCTATGGTTTGCTTGAACATGCCGTATTCGTAACGGATACCGTAACCGGTCGCCGGAATAGCCATGGTGGCCATGGAATCTAAGAAACAAGCAGCTAAACGACCCAAACCACCGTTGCCCAAGGCCGCGTCGTTTTCCATTTCCACGGTATTTTCTAAATCGCGACCCAAGCTGCTCAAGCCTGCCTTTAATTGGTCATTGACGCCCAAATTAAGTGCGGCATTGCTGAGCATGCGCCCGATTAAAAACTCCAAGGATAAATAGTAAACACGTTTTGGGTCATCGCGGTAATAGGCTTCCGCGGTTTTTACCCAACGTTCCACCACGTGATCGCGCACCGTGTAACTGGCCGCTTCATACCAATCTCTTGGCGTGGCGGCGTCGCTGGTTTTAAAGCTAGAAAAAATCAAATGATTCTGCAAAGCCTGATCAATAGGCGAAAGTTTAGGCAACACGGCTGCTTTGGTCTTGGTTTTTACGCTGTTTTTTTCACTGGCTTTAGCCGATGTTTTTGTGGATTTTTTTAATGGATTTTTTACTGCGGATTTCACTGAGCTGGTCATGGTTGCCTTCTATTGCGTCGCTTAAGGTGGGTCTAGCACTATCAATTTATAGGTGTATTTTAGCAAAAATTGTGCCAGCTATAAATGACAGAAATGCTACCAAAATGTAACGGCCATAAAAAACCCGCTAAGCAATGCTTAGCGGGTTGATCGTTGGGCTTATTGCAATTAAACAATCAAGCTGTTCATGCGCTTCACAAAACTGGCTGGGTCATTCAGGCTGCCGCCCTCTGCCAACAAGGCTTGATCAAACAAGACCAAGGCCAAGTCATTAAACACCGCGTCTGCCGTTTCATTTTCCAAACGCTTGACCAATTTATGGCCAGGGTTGATCTCCAAGATGGGTTTGGATTCCGGTGCAGTTTGCCCGGCCGCCTTCAACATGCGCGCTAGGTTGCCGGATAGATCGTTGGCATCGCTCACCAAACAAGCCGGCGAATCGGTCAAGCGGTGCGTGACCCGCACGTCTTTGACTTGCTCACCCAAACTGGTTTTGATTTTTTCCACCAAAGACTTGGCTTCTTCTTCGATTTTCTTCTGGATGTCTTTTTCGGTGTCGGATTCCAACTTACCCAAATCCAAGTCGCCTTTAGCGATGGACTGAAGTTTCTTACCATCAAACTCGGTCAGGCTGCCTAATAACCACTCGTCCACACGATCAGACAAGAGCAATACTTCAATGCCTTTTTTGCGGAAAATTTCCAAATGAGGGCTGTGTTGCGCGGCAGCAAAACTCTCGGCGGTAATGTAATAAATCAGCTCTTGCTCAGCTTGCATGCGCGCTATGTAGTCTTTCAGCGACACGCTTTGCTCTTCGCTGTCGGCCTTGGTTGAGGCAAACCTCAGCAAGCCGGCAATTTTGTCTTTGTTTGCAAAATCTTCACCCGGGCCTTCTTTTAGCACGCGGCCAAACTCGGCATAAAACTTAGCGTAATCGTCCGGTTTGTTCTCCGCCATGTCTTCTAGCAAGCTTAAAACCTTTTTCACTGAACCGGCTTTGATGGCATCCACGTCGCGACTCGATTGCAAGATTTCGCGTGACACGTTCAAGGGCAAATCACTGGTATCAATGACGCCTCGTACAAAGCGCAAGTATTGCGGCATTAATTTTTCCGCGTCCTCCATGATGAACACGCGTTTGACGTACAACTTAATGCCATGGCGTCGCTCACGGTCGTACAAATCGAACGGCGCTTTGCTTGGTATGTACAACAAGGAGATGTATTCTTGTTTGCCTTCCACGCGACTGTGCGTGTAGCTCAGGGCGTTTTCAAAATCGTGCGAAACGTGTTTATAAAACGCTTGGTACTCGTCCTCAGTGATGTCGTTTTTATTGCGCGCCCACAAGGCCGAGGCGGTGTTGACCGTTTCGTCTTCGTCGGTCGGCACCTCGGCGCCGTCTTTCCATTCCGATTTCTTCATGACGATGGGCAAGGTGATGTGATCGGAGTATTTGCGGATGATGGTTTTGAGTTTCCAGTCGCTTAAAAACTCGTCTTCGGCTTCACGCAAATGCAACACCACGTCGGTACCGCGGGTGGCCTTGTCTGCTTCTTCTAAAGTAAAATCGCCTTCGCCGCTGGATTCCCAGCGAACGGCTTTGGTTTCACCTGCACGGCGGGTGGTTAAACTGACTTTATCGGCAATGATAAAAGCCGAATAAAAGCCCACACCAAATTGGCCTATCAGGTTGGCGTCCTTCGCTTGATCGCCGGACAAGGCGTTAAAGAATTCTTTGGTGCCGGATTTAGCAATGGTGCCGATGTTGCTAATCACTTCATCGCGGTTCATGCCTATGCCGTTATCGCTAATGGTGACGGTGCGCGCGTCTTTATCGAAAGCGATGCGTATTTTTAAATCGCTGTCGCCGTCATACAAGGCACCGTTAGAGATGGCCTCGAAACGCAATTTATCGGCGGCATCCGATGCATTGGAAATGAGTTCGCGCAAGACAATTTCTTTATTGCTGTACAGTGAATGGATCATCAATTGCAAGAGTTGCTTAACCTCAGCCTGAAACGGCATGGATTGTTTATTGTTCGTTTTTGCGTTGCTGTCTTTTGCCACGGGTGTTGCTCCTAAAATTTTTTACTTTAAAAAAACACTGTGCTCTAGTTGGGGGTGATGCGGAATATTTCAAGTGAAAAATTATTTGTCATAAAACTTTCAAACTATAATGACAAAATAAACAATAATACTGTTTATTTCGTTTTGGAATAAACGCTGGCCACCCCCTAAGGCACCTTTATCAAATGCACGCCCCACTAGACAAATCTTTATTAGCCGCCATCGACTTAGGCTCGAATAGCTTTAGGCTGGAAATTGGCCAAGTGAACAGCGGCTTTATCCAACGCGTGGAATACCTAAAGGAACCGGTGCGCCAAGGCGGCGATTTAGACGAAGACCGAAACCTAACCATGGATGCCATGGAGCGCGGCGTGCGCTGCTTGGCGCGCTTTGGCGAACGCATACAAGGCTTTGACCCTAGCCACGTGCGGGCCGTTGCTACGCAAACCTTACGCGAAGCCAATAACCGTGATGTGTTTCTAAAAATGGCGAAAAAGGCACTGGGCTTTGATGTGGAAGTGATCTCCGGGGTGGAAGAAGCCCGCCTAATCTACCAAGGCGTCAGTCGCTTTCTACCGCAATCGAATGAACGCCGTTTGGTCATAGACATAGGCGGTCGCTCCACCGAATTTATCCTGGGTCAGGGCTTTAATGCGCAGCACACCGCTTCCTTGCACGTGGGCTCGGTGGCCTGGTCTTTAAAACATTTTGCTAACGGCGAATACAGCGAAAACGCCTTCACCCGCGCCGAGATTGCCGCCGAATCGATCTTTGATACGCTGGGCGTCAATTACCATCAAAAACACTGGGACGTCGCTTACGGCGCATCCGGCACAGTGGGAGCGATTGCCGATGTGCTGGAACAATACGGCAGGCCCGCTGACACCATCAGCAAGGAAGGCTTGTTGTGGCTGCGCGAGGAATTGCTGCGCGCCAAGCACACCGATAAATTGCGTTTACTCGGCTTAAAAGAAGAACGCAAAGCGGTGATTGCCGGCGGCTTATCCATCATGCTAGGGGTGTTTGACTTTTTAAACATAGACACCATGAACGTCGCCAAAGGCGCGCTCAGGCATGGCTTGATGTACGACATGTTAGCCCAAGACACCACCATGCTGGACATGCGAAATGCCTCCGTCTTGCACCTGATGCATAAGTTTGCCGTGGACGAAGCGCATGCCAAAACCGTTGCTCTGGTGGCGGAAAAATTATTTGAAAAGATTAGCGCCGACACTCAATTTGCTGCCGGCGAACAAGCCACCCATGCGCGTAAACTCCAATGGGCTAGCCTGCTACACGAAATGGGCTGCATGGTGTCGCCGATAGACGCGCATTTACACGGCGCCTACATATTGGATCACGCTGAACCGGCCGGCTTTTCTCAGAACGAGTTGCACCGCTTAAGCTTATTGGTCTTAGGTTACCGAGGCAAACTCAAACGCCTGGAAGCCGATTTCTCGGATAGGATTTTTGTTATGCAGTTAGCCTGTTTGCGCTTGGCCGTGATTTTATGCCACGCCAGACAAATGCCTAATTTGCGTGGCTTACAACTGGCCAGCAAGAACAATGTCATTGACTTGAACCTGCCAAGCTCTTGGGCAGAAAAATACCCGCAGTCCTATTATTTATTGGACGAAGAAACCGTGGCTTGGCAAAAAACCAATTGGGCCTTTCAGCTAAGCCTGGTCTAATCGCTTTGTCATAAAAACTTCACTTGCTAGTATTATTTAACAATATAAACTATTTATACCGTTTATTAAGGATTTAAACATGTCAGAAAACACAGCAAAACCAGTTGCTACAACAAATGTAGCGGCAAAACCAAGCACCGCGAAGCCGGCTAAAAAAACCGCAGCCCCTAAGGCCGCTGCCGTTAAAGCAAGCGCCAGCGCAAAGGCTAGCAAAAAACCCGTCGCAGCCAAAGCCGTGTCCGCAAAAGCAGCGGTCTCTAAACCAGTCGTTGTGAAAAAAGTGGCGGCAGTAAAAGTGCCTAAAGCACCGAAATTAAAAATGGAACGCGACAGCTTCACCATGCCGAAAACCGAATACGCGCAGTTTGCCGTATTAAAAG
>SXGT01211098.1_pt1 | contig 26448 bp, 23 predicted proteins | sample 3176221 | NCBI WGS metagenome assembly SXGT01 (sample SAMN11356862, study PRJNA531348) | freshwater metagenome | isolation source: freshwater sample F1-120 | place: China: Fuxian Lake, Yuxi | collected 2017-12-25
AAGAAGCCATGCGCTTACTTTCAAGCGTGGCCATTGTGAAAAATCAGCCGAGTTCTCAATATCCCGCCTGCCTATTGTTCTTCCGCGGGTCCATCCTTCAACCAATCCGGCCAAACCACTTTTCTTGAAACTGCCCTGCGTCTCCGAACAGACTCGCGTTTCCAGGTTGACCCGGACTTGCTGGCATCGGTAGCGTGAGCCCTCATGAAGTTCAAAAGCCTTGTCATTGCCACGAACGTAAGAGTCCTCCGGGACTGACGTGGCTGCGACGTGGTTGCTAAACTTCCCAGCCCGCGGTTCCAAGCAAAGGAACGCGGGTTTCGCATTTTGAGCCTGTGGTCCTGTGAGGAAACCGGGCAGTGGAACGAAACACAAATACTGATTACTCGCGCATGCGCCACACCATTTCGGTCCTGGTTGAAAACAAATTCGGCGTGCTGACCCGTGTCACCGGCCTCTTTAGTGGTCGAGGCTACAACATTGACACCCTCAATGTTGGGCCAACGAATGATCCATCCCTCAGTCGGATGACTATCGTCACCACCGGCGACGACGCCACGGTTGAACAAATCTGCAAACAGCTCGACAAGCTCGTGGATGTGGTCAAGGTGGTCGACTACCGCAAAGGCGACTACATTGATCGGGAACTTATCTTGGTTAAGGTGAAGGCCGAGTCGGCCAACCGGGCTGAGATTTGCCAGATGACGGAACTATTCCGCGGTAAAGTGGTTGATGTTCAACCTGGAAGCATGGTCATTGAGCTCACTGGCGCCGAGAGCAAGATCGAGAAATTCCTGCTGCTCATGAAGGATTTCGGCATCGTCGACCTGACCCGAACCGGTCAGGTCGCTCTTCCTCGCGCCTAACTCCGAGCCGCTTGATCGGCCATGGACGGCACATTGACGAACACAGCCGGCACGCATTCGGGCGTGCCGGCTGTGTTCGGAACACCTGCCACATGGCGCGCGTCCGGTATTCCAGGCCTCTTCCAAGTCGCGTCTGCTGATCGTCGGACAGGCTCCAGGACGGCGTGTTCATGAGACAGGCATCCCCTTTCACGATCCCAGCGGGGACCGGCTCCGTGAATGGCTCGGACTCAACCGCGACCGATTCTATGACGCCAACGAAATCGCACTGGTTCCGATGGGATTCTGTTATCCGGGGACCGGAAGATCTGGTGATCTACCACCCCGCCCGGAATGCGCTCAAGCTTGGCGCTCGTCGTTCCTTACCCAATTACGTTCGGTGAGTTTGACCCTGGTCATCGGCCAGTACGCGATCGCCTGGCATCTCGGTCGAAGGGCTAAGCCCACCCTCACCTCCACTGTCCAGGCCTGGCGCGAGTATGGCCCGGATCTCTGGCCGTTGCCACATCCGAGCCCGCGCAACAATCTGTGGCTGAAGCGTAACCCGTGGTTTGAACAGGAGATGTTGCCAGATCTCCGCAAGCACATCGCGCGAACATTAGGTTGAGAAATGAACTCACACGAAGAATCGAGCTCTTGACGTGGCGCTTGCGCGATCTCCGGCAGAGGGTTACCTAAACGGGATGTACCGGCACTGGCCCAGTTTCGTTTCTCTCGCCATCGCGTTGTCCGCCGCGGGATGTCGCGAGGAGAAGATTCAATCGTATCGTGTGCCGAAAGAAACGAGTTCGGATCCAAGTCCAACCGCGTCGCCACACGGACCGTCCGAATCCGCACCGGCCTCCAGTGAACGCAAAACACCCTGGGTCGTGCCACAAGGGTGGGTCGATAAGGCGTCAAACTCTGGCATGCGAGTCGCCAGTTACGGTGTCTCCACTCCCGACGGCCGCAGTGCAGACATTTCCATCATTGCACTCGAAGGCTCCGGCGGCGGTGCTCTGACCAACGTCAATCGTTGGCGCGACCAGATCGGGCTGACTCCAGTAAACCAAGAGGAACTCAGCCAGTCGAGCCGGGTCGTGACCATTGGTCAACGGGAGGCCGTCCTTTATGAACTCAACGGTGACCGTGCGATTTCGGGCTCGCCTCACACCAACAACACCTTGGCGGCGGTGATGCCGTCTGGGGATGTGACCGTGTTCTTTAAGATGACTGGTGAGCGTGCCGTGGTGACCGAGAACCGCGCCAAGTTTATGGAGTGGCTCAAATCGGTGAACACGGGTGGAGGTGGTTCCGGACACTCGGCAAGTGAGCCAGAGCCTGCCAGTGGAACATCACCAACCACCAGTAACCGTGCCGCGTCACCCTCGAGTTCAACGACTGTGGCGGCTGGGCTGCCACAATGGAAAGCGCCGGCTCACTGGCAACCTGCGGGCGAACGTCCGATGCGCCTGGCCAGCTTCAACGTGCCGGGCGATGCCGGAGCGGCGCCTGCCGATTTAAGCATCAGCACGTTGAGTGGTTCGGGTGGTGGCATGCTGGCCAATGTCAATCGTTGGCGCGGGCAACTAGGCCTCGCGGCGTGGACCGATAACGATTTGGGACGTCAGTCAACCGTCATCGACCTCGATGGAAATCGCGCCACGGTGGTGGATTTGACTGGGGACAAATCGCCGCAGGGAGAGGTTCGAAAGACTCGAATTCTGGCAGCTATCATGCCTCGGGGCGAACAAACATGGTTTTATAAACTGACCGGAGAGGGTGCCGTGGTGGCGAGAGAGAAGGAGAACTTCCTGGGTTTTTTGAAGTCCATCAAGCATCCTGCGAATTAACCGCCGTCAAATCTGCGTCCAACTCGCTCACATGCTTGCCTCGGTGTTCAAGTTACTCTGTTCGTTGCGTCTGACCGTGGTCCTGCTGGTCCTGGGGATTGCCGTGGTGTTTTTCGGAACACTCGCCCAGACCAGCGATGGACTTTACATCGCGCAGGCCCGCTACTTCCGGAGTTGGTTTTCAACCTGGACACCGCATAGCGGACCGTCCTGGGTGATCGTACCGCTGCCGGGCGGTTACCTGCTGGGCACCTTATTGCTGGCCAATCTCTTGGCAGCGCACATCAAGCGGTTTCAGTTCACTTGGAACAAGGTGGGCATTCATCTGACCCACATCGGCATCATCACGCTGTTGCTCGGGCAATTGCTCACCGACATGATGGCCCGTGAAAGCCGCATGAGTTTCGCCGAAGGCCAAGCGCGCACTTATTCAGAAGACTTCCATACCTTCGAATTGGCATTCACGGCCGATGTCCCGGATCAACCCGGATTTCAAGACGCCGTGGTGATCCCTGAATCGAAGCTCAAGACCGGGTCCGAAATTCGCCAGGCGCAATTGCCGTTCACCGTGAAAATTCGGGAATACATACCGAACTCGGATCCATCGTTCCGCGCCCCGATGATGACCAATCATCCCGCGCAAGCGAGTGAGGGCATTGCGCAACGCTTCCGATTTCAATCCACGCCGGTCAACAACAAGATGGATTCCAAAAATATTCCGTCCGTGGTGTTGGAGTTAATGGACAAGAGCGGTAAATCACTAGGGACCTGGGTCGCCACGGGATGGATCGGCGATGAATCGATGTCACAGGTCGCCGCGCTGGGGCTGGCAAAATCCATGGTGGGCGGCAGTGGGGAACGTCCCGAAGAGATGCGCCGCGTGCGCGAAATGGCCCGGCAATTCCTGGGAATTCTCGTAGTCCCGCAAACGGTGCGAGTGGACGGACGCGAATTGGCGCTGACGCTGCGGCCCACACGCTATTACGAACCGTACTCAATCCGATTGCTCAAAACCACCCACGAAGTTTACCAAGGCACAAAAACCCCGAAGGACTTTCGAAGCCGAGTCAAGCTGGAGCATCCCGGTGGTGTCGGGGACCGCGAAGTGGAAATTTTCATGAACAGTCCACTGCGCTATTCGGGTCTGGCATTCTTCCAGTTTCAAATGGGTGAAGACCAATTCGCGGCGGTGCCGCGTGGCACCAGTGTGTTGCAGGTGGTGAAGAACCCATCCTGGCTGACGCCTTACGTGGGCTGCATTGTGGTAGGTATCGGCATGACCTGGCAGTTCCTCTATCATCTTTCGAAATTCCACAAGAAACGCACCCCCTCAACGAACCTTCCATGAAACAACGAATTCCCTGGATTCTCTTGGTCGTCTTCGCAGCGTGGGCACTCAGCACCGCGCGCCCGCCGCGCGAAGAAACCTTTCGAATCTCTGCGTTCAGCCAACTGCCAATTGTTTTCAACGGCCGCATACAACCCTTCGATTCACTCGCCCGCAATTCCCTGCTCGAGTTGCGCGAAAAGCAATCGATCAACCTCGAGCCCTGGAAGAACTGGAACGAAAAGCCGCGCACACTGTCCGCATCGGAATGGCTATTGACCGTTTTCACCAAGCCGGAAGAAACCGATTCTTGGCCCGCATTCCGGATTGATCATCCAGACTTGGTCTCCCAGTTAAAGCTGCCATTGAAGGACAAAGCTCAGCAATCGGACGGCAAACATTATTCCTGGAACCAGATTGCAGCCGGCGAGAATTTCAAGACCATCGAACAACAGGCCAATCAGATTCAAGAGAGCAAGAGCGATGCATCCTTGCGTAATCCCTATGAGCAGGCGCTACTGCGGTTGCACAGTGGCATGATTCTTTATTTCCGCCTCAAGAACACGCTGCGCCCACAGGATGCCCAAAATTGGACGGCGGAACTCGATCGTTTGCAGAAGACCATTCCGGCGGGTGTCGCAGCAGCGCGAGCTCAACAGCGCGGCGAGCCCTACGATACCAATGCGCTTACGGCAGTCCTCGAGCCGGTTCAGAAGATTGAAGTCATGAACCGGCTTCAACCACCATTGGTCATCCCGCCGGGGAAGGATTCTCACGTGACGTCGGAATGGACCCGGGTGGGTGACGCGCTCATGGAACACGTCCGCGGCCTGCCCTTGACCGACACGGTGCTTACGTACGCCAAGATTGCCGACAGCTATCGTGAAGGCCGTGCCGAGGACTTCAACGCGGCCGTGCAACGTCAGCAGGCGAGTCTTGCGGCGGGCGGCCATACACGCGAATTGAACAAAGGTTCCAAGGAACAGCTCTTCAATCGCATGGCGCCGTTCTACACCTCCATGGTGATCTACGTGACGGCCTTCCTGCTAGCATGCGGTTTCTGGTTCACCTTTGCCGAGTGGTCTCGCCGATCCGCGGCGTATCTGATCGTGCTTGCCTTAGCCATCCATACCGTTGGCCTGATCTTTCGCATGTGGTTGGAAGGGCGCCCCCCGGTGACCAACCTTTATTCTTCAGCCATCTTCATCGGGTGGGGCGCAGTCATTTTGGGATTGGTATTGGAACGTTTCTGGCGCAACGCCATTGGATTGGTTGTCGGCAGTTCGCTGGGATTTGCGACGCTGGTCATCGCTCACAATCTGGCGTTGAGCGGTGATACCATGATCATGCTGCAGGCCGTGCTGGACACCAACTTCTGGCTGGCAACGCACGTGGTCATCGTGACGCTCGGTTATGCAAGCACGTTCGTCGCGGGATTCTTGGCCATCATTTACATCCTACGCGGTTTCTTCACCAAGGGACTCACCGAGATTGAAGGGAAATCGCTCGCCCGCATGGTCTACGGAATAGTGTGTTTCGCGACCCTATTCAGTTTCATCGGCACCGTGTTGGGCGGTATCTGGGCGGATCAATCGTGGGGGCGTTTTTGGGGATGGGATCCGAAGGAAAACGGTGCGCTGATCATCGTGCTGTGGAATGCATTGATCCTCCATGCGCGTTGGGGCGGATTGGTCAAAGAACGCGGCCTCATGAACCTGGCAATTGGCGGCAATATCGTCACGAGTTGGTCCTGGTTTGGTGTGAATATGCTAGGAATCGGATTGCACAGTTATGGTTTCATGAGCGGCGCGTTTCGCTGGTTGGCGGCTTTCGTGGTCAGCCAACTAGTACTCATTGCCATCGGCTCGTTGCCGAACCGGTTTTGGGCGAGCTCGCGCAACCATCGAGGGAATGGTGGCGGAGGTGGCGTTGAACCCAAGCTATCCACACTGACTCCCGCCTCAAAAAAGACTCCATCGGCAGCAGCCGCGTAGTTCTTGGTCTGTAAAAAGGGCTCTAACCCGCGTTCGCCAAGGTATCGCGGACGGAGATTTCCAACATCCGTTCGATGGGCAATCGCGCTCGCTGAATGATCTCAGGACTCAAGGTCACCTGCGGAGCCAAGTTCGCCATGCAATCGTAAACCTTCTCAAGTGTATTCATCTTCATGTAGCGACACTCGTTGCAGGCACAGCGATCGGTGGGCGCCGGGATGAAGATCTTGCCCGGGCATTCTTTTTTCAGTCGATGCAACATGCCAGCCTCTGTCGCAATAATGATCGCTGGCGCCGGGCTTTGTTTACAGTACATCACCATCTTTTCAGTCGAACAAACCTCATCTGCCAGCATCCGCACCGCCTTGGTGCACTCTGGGTGAGCCACCACCGGCGCCGCGGGATAATCACGACGGATCCGCGTGATCGCCGCATGCGTCCATTCGACATGCACATAACAATTGCCCTTCCACAATGTCATCGGCCGACCAGTCTGCTCCATCACCCAGGCCCCAAGATTTTCATCGGGCACGAACAACAAATCCCGATCCGGTGGTGCCGCTTTCACGATCTTGACGGCATTGCCGCTGGTGCAGATCACATCACACAGTGCTTTCACTTCGGCGGAGCAATTGATGTAGGCAATCGTCCAGAAATTGGAATTGGTTGCCTGCAATGCCTTGAGTTTCGGGGCCGGACAACTCTCTTCCAAGGAGCAACCCGCATCCAAATCCGGCAGGACGACAATCTTGTTTGGATTGAGGATCTTGGCGGTCTCCGCCATAAAATGAACCCCGCAAAACACGATAACCTCAGCGGATGTTTTGGCGGCTTGTTGAGAGAGCCCAAGGGAATCCCCAACATAATCGGCGATGTCCTGAATCTCGGGGACTTGATAGTTGTGAGCCAGAATCACGGCGTTTAGACGCTTCTTGAGTTCCAGGATTTCCCGCGAAAGCGCATCTAAGGGCATGGAAGTCGCTACTGAGCGGACTCCCTTCAATTCGGCTCCCACAATCTGCGGACCAACAGCAGTAGTAGACATCACCGCGACGCTAAGCTGGAACCATTCGCTTGTGAAGGGCGTGCTTGATGACTTTGGCCTCAAGCTGAGCTAACTATATGGAGTAAAGGCAATTAGCCGTCTTTTTGTGAGCGAATGGGTACTTCCAATCTAATCCAGTATCGCCGAGTTGCACCTTGGTTTGAGTCATTTCTTGATCTGATCAGTCCAAATTTGTGTTCGTTGACAGAAGTGTGCCCTGCGCCGCTATTCTCCAGCGTCTTGTTTGCAATGAATCGATTCGCCGCCACCACCTTTGCCGTCGGGATTGCCGTGTCCAGTCTCTGGGCCGCCGACCCGGTTGATTTCAAAAAACAGGTCCGACCAATCCTGGAGGCTAACTGCCTCAAATGTCATAGAACCGAAAAGCCCAAAGCCGGACTGTCCCTAGTCAAGCGGGCGGATGCCATCAAGGGTGGCGATGGAGGGCCGTCTCTCAAGCCGGGTGATCCCGCCAAATCCACACTGTATGTCACGACGACGCTCCCGGAGGACCATGACAATGTCATGCCACCCAAGGGTGACAAACTGACCAAGGAACAGCAGAACCTTCTCAAGGCTTGGATCGAACAGGGCGCCCCCTGGCCCGATGACATCCAACTTGTCCAACGCCAACGCGTCGAGTGGAAGCAAATCGCCAGCGTCTTTGAGATCCAGTGTGTGAAGTGTCACCGCCCCGATCTCGACAAGGGCGATCTCGATATGACGACCCGCGAGAAACTTCTCAGCCACAAAGGCGCTTTGGTTCCAGGCGATGCCACTAGCAGCTCGATTTACACCAGCACCGTGTTGCCGCAAGACCACGACGACTTGATGCCTCCCAAGTCCAAAGGTGGCCCGATTGCCCCACGATTTACCGACTTGATTCGGGACTGGATTGACCAAGGAGCCGCGTGGCCAACGGGGGTGGTTCTCGTCGCCAAGGAAGCCAGCTCCAGCCTGACTCGTGATGACGCGAAAGTGATTGAGGCGGTTCATGCCTTAGTCGTTTCCACGACCAAGGAGACCGAAGTCACCCAAATGAAGGCCTACACCGAAAGACTCTCGGGCACCCCGGGAGCGTTCGACTTGGTACCCATTCCGGGGGGCGATTTTGTCATGGGATCACCCGAGACCGAGGAGAAGCGCAAACCGAATGAAGGTCCGCAGCGAAAGTTGAAGATCGAGCCATTCTGGATGAGCAAACTGGAAACCCGATGGAACGAATATGAGTTGTTCATGTTTCCGGGGCTTGAGAAGAGCACCAATATCGCCAGCGAACGAGTTTTCGGTGAACTTCTGATCAATTTGGGGGAGCTCCCCCCCAACGCGACAGGAAACCCCTACACCGGCAAGGAAGGAGACGCGGTGAGCCGTCCGACCACACCCTACGTTGAGATGAGTTTCGGCATGGGCAAGGACGGCTTCCCCGCGATCAGCATGACCCACTTTGCCGCGGTCATGTACTGCCGCTGGTTGACGGCCAAAACGGGACACTTCTATCGATTACCCACAGAAGCTGAGTGGGAGTATGCCTGTCGCGCTGGAACTAAAACCGCCTACTCTTTTGGCGATGACCCGGAGAAAATCGCGGAATACGGATGGTTCTTCACCAATGCGGACGGCAAGTACGCAAAGGTCGGCAAGCTGAAGCCGAATCCCTGGGGTCTTCACGATATGCACGGCAATGTAGCCGAATGGGTGATGGACGCTTATCTGGAGAGCTACGCTAAGTTCCCTGAGGGTGCACCTTACGTTCCCGCCACGACCGAATACCCGCACGTGGCCCGCGGCGGTTCCTGGGACGACGAACCCGATCTATTGCGCAGTTCTGCCCGACGCTCGAGCGATGCCAGTTGGAAAATGCGAGATCCCCAGTTGCCGAAGTCAAAATGGTACCTTACGGATGCCCAATTCCTCGGCATGCGCGTCGTGCGCCCCCTCAAGGTACCATCCCCGGAAGAAATGGCCCGTTGGTGGACGAGCTTTCCTCCGAAGAAGCAGTAATCCTGGAAACGCGAATTCTCGTACCGCTGCTTAAAAGGCTGGTACTCACAACCCGAGGCGCGCCTTCAATTCACGCGCGACTGGGCGATCCGGCCTGGCTTGGATCAATTGCTCCAGCAGGCGTCTGGCTGCTGCTGGGTTGGCCGCGGCTTGTGCTGCTGCGCGCGAAAGAATCTGGGAATATCCGCTGGTAAAATCGGCACTGAGGGTAGCGCTGGCGACGAAGGCGGTTTCGGCTTCTGCAAAGGCCCCTTGGCTTTCCGCTATCAAGCCTCCGAGATAAACATCGCGAGCTTGCTGGAACCGCTGCACCCGCTCCAACCAAGGAAGAGCAGCCTCGCGCGTGGATTCAGTAAACAGCGCCTCCGGCCCAGGGCGCGACCGGGCCAACAGTGTCTGGAGCAAGTCGTGTCCCGGCCGGGGTTTCCCGACCAATGTCTGCGGTGCCCGAAAAACTACGACGGGAAACTCATCCGTGTTCAAGGCAGCCCCCTCGCTGAGTTGTTTCAGCCATTCCACTCCGGCAAACCATGTGCCAAACAACTGGAACGAATCGGTTAACAACAACGGTTTCAGATAATCCCGCAGTCTGGGATCTTGAGTCCGACGTTCGAACCATCCCGAATCGAATTGGAGTGTGTTTCGCGTGCCAACCAATCCGAGAACTGGAGTATCCGCGTTGAAGCGGAGCAAGAACGCTTCGGTGTGCGGGAACACATCCAAAAAGGTGCGCGTGATGGTTCTCAACGTGGGCAGATCGAGCTGGAAAAGGGGCAACCATTGACAGAAGACGCCATTTGTTTGCAACCGCGACCGAACTGCTCGGAAGTGTTCCCGGGTGTACAACCCACCGGCTCCGTCTCGCGCCGGATGAAACAAGTCCGCGATGATCACATCGTAGTGGGTTTTGGATGATCGAACAAAGCGCCGGGCATCTGCCACGCGCACTTTCAGTTCGCTTCCAAAACTGTTATGAGGCGCGAATTCGTCCAAGGCTTCCACGATCTCCGGAACCAATTCGACACCGTCTGCCTCCAAACCAGGTTGACTATCGAGGGACGCGAACGATATGCCCGTGCCCATTCCCAGAAACAAGGCTCTACGGGGCGCGGGATGCAACAGGAGTGGGATTAGCCCGTGGCGCCGTTCGGCGGTAGCGGAAGCGGTGCCACCCATGGTGAATCGATTGTTTGCTCTCAAGGCGCGGTTTTTGTCGGCGAACTCCACCACAGTGATCGTATCACCAGGACCCTCGCGGACACTGAGAAGCCGGGCTCCTTTCGGGACCCGTTGCAAATGAAGTTCCCAGGGAAGGAGGCTCAACAGGGCCAACACAGCGACAACTCCCCATCGAATCGGGCCTTGAAACCGTGGCAACAGGCACAAGTAACCGCCGCTGAGCACCACCCAAGTCCAGTGGCTACCCGTCCAGGGAAGCAAGCCGAGCCCGACCACAGCGGGTGCCAGCATGGCGCCGAAGGTGTTCCAAGCCACCGCCAGTCCCAGGCGATTCCATCGATCCTTAGCCGACTGTGCGAGTGTACTGAAGACCACGCCCATGAAGAAGGTGGGCAGCCCGAGTACCATGGACGCCATGGCCACTTCCGCGCCGACCACGGCCAAAGGCCCTTCACCTAAGACGGATCGCACTATCGGATGCCAATCGGGAGTCTTCAGCATGGCAAACGCACTCAAGGCGCAAGTCCCAGCAAGTGCAATCAGACCCAATTCCAATTCGGATCCCAACTGAGAAAACCATCGATTGCGACAGGCAGCACCTGCTGCGGTTCCAAACAGATAGACTGCCAGCACGCTGGCATAAGTGTAGACCGTGTTCTCCAATGCCTGACCGAGCAACCTCACCGCCAGCACCTCAAGGCCAATCCCCAGAAGCCCGGTGAAAAAGAGTGTGCCGAGCAGCCGGCGATCCGCGATCGCGTTCGCCGATCGGACCGGCACCTCAAGCGACGGCGCCACGATCCTCGTATTACCGGATGTCGTCCAAACCCCACGGCCCAGCCAATAGCAGCCAGTGCCGCAACTGAGATTGCCGGCAGCAAAAATCCAGGTCGACCCTGTGAGCCCAAACTTCGGTTGAAGCCACCACACAGCGGCGATCACGCCCGCCATCGCCCCAAGGGTATTGGCTGCGTACAGCGGCGCCACTCGGGCACCATCATCGCGCAACTGTGAGGTCCACCGTTCGATAGCCGGCAGCGTCGCCCCCATCGCAACCGTCGCCGGAAACAAGGCAACTGAAGGAACCAGAAAACTCATAAGCCACTGCGTCCGCCAACCCGCAGTCGAGGACACCAACTTGGATGCCTCACCTACCAGCCATGGAATGGACCACACCGTTCCAATGGCCCATAGGCCGATGATCCACTCCAGCACCGCGCAAACACGCGCTGGATTCGTTGGTCGCCTCCAGACTGTCTCGACCGCCCATGCGCCGAGAGACAATCCCAGGAAGAAGGTCGTCACCACCCCAAACGTTGCCGGCACCTCATGACCCAATCCAAAAGCGAGCCGCCGCATCCACGTCAGCTGCAACCCGAGCCCTGCAGCTCCGGATAGGGCGAAGAGCAGATGCAAACGGAACATATGGCGAGGCGGTAAGACCATCAGGTGATCAAAATGTTCGAACGAGATGAGTTCAAATACCCGCGATTGCGGAAACTTTCGAGTGCGATGTCGTCAAGATTTAATCCGGCTGATCCATGGAGACTCGTCTCGCATTTTTTCAGATCAACCATCAGTTCTAAGTAATTTGTTACGAAGGAACTTGAGCAGACACGACTCCCAGATTTTCAGTGGCGAAAATGGTTTGCCTCCAGGCCATTGGATGGTTGAGGAATGGGCTGAACGTTTGCATCGGGCACGTATTCTAGGCGATTAAACTGGAGCTCAAGTCAGGTGAGGGACCCGTGAAGATATTTGTACTACGCCAAAACCCCCAACAGGCTCTCGTCCTGAAAGGCGGCAATTGGGAACTCACTTCTCTGTTCGCCGCGTTCTTGTTCAGCCTCGCGGCTTTTGCCGAGACCAACGAACGTGATTTAAGCGAACTCAGCCTGGATGAACTGCTCGACACCAAAATCCAAACCGTAACCGCTGCAGTCAAACGAACCCAATCCATTACCGAGGCTCCCTCAGCGGTCGCTGGATTGCGCTTTCGCGGCCAACTCGCCCAAACCAAAAACATCGAGTGGATCGAACGTCCCTCAGCTGAATCCAAGTGAACTCGTTTCGTTCCATCCGTTGGAAACTCATGGCGTTCGGCACCGCCACGAGTCTGATCGCCCTCCTCGCCGCTGGCACGGCGGTGGTCGCATTCGACCTCATTAACCATCGCCGCAGCCTCATCCGCAGCCTGGCCACAGATGCCCAATTGATCGGCCAAAATGTTACAGGCTCACTCTTTCTCCAAGACAACCAATCCGGCAACGAGACTCTCGCGGCTCTAGGAAATCGACCCTGGATGCGCGCGGCGGTCATCTATGATGCCAACGGTAAGACGTTCGCTCAATATGTTCGCCCCTGTCTGACGAATTTCCTGATTCCAGAGCCAATGGGCGAGCGCCTGCAGCATGATGGCTATCGTGTTTCCGTCCGCGAACGCATTCATGATGGCAATGAAACTGTGGGTCGCATTTATTTAGAGGCCGATTTGGAAGGTCTCGCCGCGAGGTCCCGCGATTATTTGAGTATCGCCCTGGTTGCCGGCGTCGGCGCCTTTTGCGTCGCTCTTTGGCTGTCCTCGTTGCTCCAGCGCTACATTTCGCAGCCCATCCTTCATCTGCTCCGCCTCATGAAAACGGTCGCTGGCACCCATGATTATCAGGTTCGCGCCACACAAAAGCGGAATGACGAACTCGGAGAGTTGTTTGCCGGCTTCAATGCCATGGTCGGCGAGATTGAGAGCAAGAACGAGGAACTGCACCGGGCTCAAAACGAACTGGAGCAACGTGTTGAGGAGCGGACAAGGGACTTGGAACATGCCACTGTGGAGGCGCGTCAACTTGCCATCGCCGCTGAAGCCGCCAGCCGCGCGAAATCTGAGTTTCTGGCCACCATGAGCCATGAGATACGAACCCCGATGAATGGCATACTCGGCATGACCGATCTCCTACTCGGCACGCCACTAGGCTCAGAACAAACCGAGTTTGCCCGCACCGCTCGCACCAGCGCAGAATTCCTACTCGTCATCCTCAATGATGTCCTGGATTTCTCCAAGATCGAATCCGGTAAAATGGAGATCTCTTCCACAGGCTTCGATCTCATTCCCATCCTCGAATCCGTCCTGGACCTGTGGGGACCCAAAGCCACTGCCCATGGGATTCATCTCGTCCTCTCCGCACCGGTCCTTCCTATTCTGAATCTCCAGGGAGATCCAATTCGCACGCAGCAGGTGCTCATGAATCTCATCTCAAATGCCGTCAAGTTTACCGATCGTGGGAACATTGGCATCGACGTTCGATTGGAACCTAACCCCGGCTCTATCGGCATGGCCCGCATTGAAGTTCACGACACTGGCATTGGCATTTCTCCTGATGGGCTTCCAAAATTGTTCCAATCGTTTACCCAGGCCGATGGTTCCACCACTCGACGCTACGGCGGAAGCGGGCTTGGATTAGCGATTTCCAAGCGCCTCGTTGAGCTCATGGGAGGTACGATTGGCGTTCAGAGCTCGGAAGGTCAGGGCTCGACATTCTGGTTCACGCTCCCCCTGGCGACGTGTGTGGATTCCGATGCGGCGGCGTTTACGCCGCTCGACGGTGATACCGCTCTGATCGTGACAAACCACGAACCCACACGAAATGCCCTTTCAAAACAACTAATGGATCTGGGCGCCACGGTGCACAGTTTGGCAGTTCCCAACGCCATCGACGCACACCTCCAACTGCGAGGCGGCTCTGCTCCGGAATGGCTGTTCATCAAGGCAGACTGGGCAGCATCGGTGGCTGCCGCCTTGCGCCAGACAACACTCCTAAACTTCACAACGATGCGCGTGGTTCAGTTGAGCCCGCTCGTTGAACTCTCTTGCCTGATACCGACCGGCTTCGAGTGGGAAACCGCCTTGGCACTGCCGATCAAGCCCACCGCCTTGTTAACCCTTGCTACAGGCTCCACCCCAAAGCCCATTTGTCCACCCACAGCCCGAACCACCCAGATTCCACCATCGACTTCAGATCCAGCGCTCGTCCCTCCCCCAGCCTGCTTGTTAATCCCGGGGATATCTTCTGCGCCCACACCGGCACCCATACCACAACCAGCAACTCCCGTTGTCGCTCCAACTGAGGACGCAACCCCTCCGCCCCCGGTTTCGGACCAATCAACCGCAACCAGACAGGCACAGGATATCCCACTGAGGAATCCCCATGTTCCTGCGGAGTCCAACGGGCCGTCGCTGCGCATTCTCGCCGCCGAAGACAATCCTGTGAACCAGAAGCTGATCATCAAGATGCTGAAAAAGCTGGGGTACGATGCCAAACTGGCCCATGACGGCGATGAAGCAGTGAAGGCCATCAACGATGAGGAATTTGATCTACTGATCCTCGACTACCACATGCCTGGCCATGACGGCGCTTCGGTTGCACGTTGCGAGCGGCAGCTGGAAGCCATGAACCCGAAGCGAAAGCGGGCCTATATCAGCGCCCTCACAGCCAGCGTGTTTGATTCTGACAAAAAGAACTGCCAGGAAGCGGGCATGGATGATTTCCTGGCCAAACCGTTGAGGGCAGATGACCTCAAGAATCTCATCTCTCGAGCTCGCGTTGTGACTCAGTAGTCGGACTGAGTTCAGTCCTCCAGATACCAGAAGGAATGAGCAACATTCTTCTTCGAATCCACCTCCCAAAGTTTCTTGAAAGCTACACGCTCCACGTGGCCATCGAGCAATGTGACGTTGGCACCCACGCTATGGACGGTGGGGCGACCTGAATTAAATGGCGTGTCCGGATAGGCCGCCATCGTGTCCACCATTCCATCTTTGTTCATATCCAGGGTGAACTTGTAGTTCGGGTCCACCGGCGAGTAGACGTAATGAGTGATGGTATCCATGAACATCATGGCATCGGCTGTCCGACGAATTCGCGAGAGTTTGAGGGGCGGCGTCGTGTCCCCATAATAAAAAGGCCCGCTGAGCGGTTTGCCGAAGGCCCCAAAATTTGCGCCAATCCAGCAGTTCCAATTGGTGGTTCGCACCGCTGCCGCGCCCGTCGCGAAAGGGACCCCTCCAACGCTGCCTCCCGGGCATTTGCGGAGGGAATCATAGTAGATGCCCGTCTCGGTGAAGAGTTGACCTTTGGTGACCTGCTTGGCGACATACGGCGCCAAAATCGCATGCCAGAAAGGCTTTTTGTAGTCCTGTGAGTTTTCGCCAAACAACGCCAATTGATCGGCGTTGTCATCCGCATACATCTGAGTGGCGAGACTCCAGTTGCGCATATTGGAGGAACATTGCGTCGCCTGCGCTCGCGACTTGGACTTGGCCAGTGCGGGCAGCAGCATCGACGCCAGGATTGCGATGATCGCAATCACCACTAATAACTCGATCAGCGTGAAAGCACGAACGGGATTCAGTGGGCGTGTGGTGAAGTGAGCAGTCGATGGTTGGGAAGGAGTGGAGCTCTTCATAAAGCGACCTAGTACTAACTACGGCGAGCCTGATGCCCCAGCGCCCAGGTTCAAGAGGAATTATTCGGATCTGGCGGATACGTGGACACGGCCTCCGACGCTTCTGAGGAACCCACAGACCGAACTACCCCGTTCAACCCTGAAAGGCGGGCAGCCCGAGTTCTAGTCGCGCTTGCAGGTTCAAAACCCTTCAAACCCAATCACTCGCATCACTTCTTCAAAGGACGTTTCTCCGCGCAATACACGCCTCATTCCCATCTGCCACAACGTCAACAGTCCCTGCTGAATCGCCACCTCCTGCAGTTGCCGCGTTGGCATCTTCTGGAGCACCGCTTCCCTCAACACTTCTTCTACGATGAGCATTTCCGTCACCGTCGCCCGCCCGCTGAAACCCGTATGCGCACACGCGGTGCAACCCATCCCTTTCCGAAAATCCGCCGTCTGACGGATTTCGTCTGGGAGCAGCTTTAACAATCCGGCTTCCGGAGTGTAGGTCTCGCTGCAAACAGGACAGTTCTTACGCACCAAGCGCAATCCCAGGACGCCGACAATACTCGACGATAGGAGGAACGGCTCGAGACCCATATTGATCATTCGGGCAAAAACACCCGCGGTACTTCCGGAGTGGATGGTACTCAACACCAAATGCCCGGTTAGTCCCGCCTGCACCGCGATATTGGCCGTCTCGGCATCGCGGATCTCCCCAATCATAATCACTTGAGGGTCCTGCCGCATCAGCGATCGTAACGCCACCGGATAAGTGTAATCCCTGGCAGGGTTGCACTGGGATTGGGAAATCATCGAGAGATTAAACTCTACCGGATCTTCCACCGTCGCCACACTGATTGTGGGGCCAGCTCTCTCGATAATATGGTGCAAGGCGGCGTAAATCGCCGTCGTCTTGCCCGAACCCGTCGGTCCTGTGAGCAGCACCAACCCACTCGGCCGAGCTAATAACTTGTACAATACCGTGAGCGTATCCTCCTCAAAACCCAGTCCCGTTAAACTGAAACTCCGATTGGTTGGATCGAAGATACGGATGACAATTTTTTCGCCACGGACCGTGGGAAACGTGGAGACCCGGAGTTCGACATTGCCAGCCTCTGGAAACGTCGGCGCGCGGCCTTCTTGAGGGAGGATATTCTCGTGGGCGATCAGGTTCGCCATCACCTTCAACCGCCCAGAGATCTTCGGCATCAGGTCCAGTGGCAGGTGCACCAATTCATTCAACACGCCACTCAGCCGGATTCGCACCGCAATGCTGTTCTCCCAGGGTTCAATATGGATGTCGCTGGCTCCCGCGCGAACCGCGTCGATGATCACGCAATTCACCAACTTCGGGATATCAATATCGTCGTCGGCAAGCGACTGGAGGAAGCGGACTGTTTCGTTCACGGAAGGAGCAATGGGTTTGGCGTCGTCTTTTAAGACCAAAGCAGCTTTTGCTGCCAGCTGTCACCAAAGAAACCAACGAGGGCGCGATGTTACCAATTCTCATTGAGCTGCGGCTGGCGTTTGGCGGTGGTGGATGTTTGAACACGCTCGACTCAGTAAAAGGCGATGGCCTCACCGGTTGGTGGCAAAACACGCTTCGTTTCGAGGACTCCAACTAGAATTTCCAGGCATTGCGATGAGGCTGGTTATCTCGGTTCCATCGTATCGTGATATCATCGAGTGGCGCATAGAGTTTGTTCGCGCGTTGATCACTTGAGTGAAGTCACCAGGATCAGCAACCGGTCGCGTTTAACCACCTCAACGATTTTTTTGAACAGCCGTCCCTCGCGCTTTTGCTCTCGAGTTTCCACCATTGGGCCACGGAACAGGAGCCAATGACCGTTGGCTACCGTTCCTATTCCCTGCACTTCCCGCACTCGTAATCGGGGTAGTGGCCTGAGAGGTTTGCTTGCCGTGGGTTTACCTGGATCGTCGTATCCGAGGAACTCCACCACACGGGCTTCCATTTCGATCTGCCATTGGTTGTCGATCCAATCGGCTTTCAATTCAATCGAGGGTCCGAGCATCAAGGATTCCGTTTGGTGAGCATGCTTCCCGGGAGCAATGGGTTGGGTTCCCGTTACACACGACCGCGTTCACTCGACCGGTCTACCCGAAAATTTGCTGCATTCGGGGAGGTCGCCAATACTCCTGGGTGATTGCCGTGTTCATCGGATCCTCCTCTTGGCGCGCTGGATCAGTCGGTCCAGTTCGTCTAGCTCGTCGCGGCTCACTTCGCGGGTCGTGAGCAAATGGCTAACGGTTTCGGTCAGACTCCCTTCGAACAGTCGCTCCACAAGGTGGGTTCCAAATCCGCGACCCACTTCCTCCGCTCCCACCACGGCGCTGTACAAGAAGCTGCGCCCTTCCTCGCGATGGCTCACCAAACCTCGGACTTCCATCTTCCGCAGCATCGTGGCGACCGTTGTGTACGCCAGATCGCTTTCCGAACCCACCCCCTGCTGCACTTGGGCCACCGTTGCAGCAGGCTGTGCCCACAGAACTTTCAAGATCCTCAATTGTAGGTCCCCCAAACGATGAATCGGCTTGCTCATAGTGACTACTACCTGGGTACTACTACCGTGGTAGTGTTCAGGTCAAGCACTGTTCTTGATGACCCCGAACCGCCTAGAGGCGGGACTCCAAACGTGCCAACCGCGTAACGGCAGAACTCCGAACAACCAATCGACGGCAAAGTCATCCTGTTTGGAGAGGGCTGCCGATCTACAGTTGATTGAGGTCCGGGTATAGGCTGATTCTGGAAAGCGGCATTGAGAGCAAGGGGATTCACGTCGACTCGAAACTCGACCGTGAAGCCAACGGTGCATAAACTGAAATCATACCCAGTTTCCAGGGCGTGTCGGCGTCGTAGGACCAGTAGTTGCACGTGATCTCTTCTCCCGCAGCGATATCCCGGAGGGCGACCGTGGTTATCGGCGGTTGGGCATCTGGTGGAGTTCCAGTGTTTGGCTGAGGATCATGGTTGATGAAGCACGCGTGATCCCCGCTCAATATCACATGGTGATCCCCTTGTCGGACAAAACAAAACCATCGCGCATGGGAGCGAGCGGCTTCAGGGAGCGCTTCCCAGTCTGTTGGTGAGAAGTCTTGATCGAATCCGGCTTGGAATCGCCAGATAGGTGTCCCTTTCGGCAAGGGTTCGCTGGCAAACAGTCCATTGCCGTGAATCGAACTCCGCGACACGTAGGTCTTCACGAGAATCATTTCTGAGAAGCGTGCATTGGGATCATTTCGGAAGCAAACCGGCCTCAGGTTGTCGTAAGAATCCCAACAGATCGGCGAGGTCCTGTGCGCTGAGTCCCTGCTCCAGTCCGTCCGGCATTAAGGAACGGCCCGTCGGTCGAATCTCGCGAACTTGGCTACGAGCCACCGAGACGTCGGGTGATCCAGCAAGTCGCAAAGTCATCCGCGTGGCGGATTCACTGGAGATCATTCCCACCCAGGTATCACCCGCGGATGTGATCACTTCGTAAGCCGCGAAGTCCGGAGTGACTTGCCGGCTCGGATCGAGCACATCAATCAATAGTGCCTCGATAGGGCGAGTCGAAATCCCGCTCAGGTCGGGGCCGACACGCTGGCCCTGGCCCTGGAGATAATGGCACGACAAACAAAGTCTGGCGAATGTCGCGGCGCCTCGGCTTCGGTCAGGCGTGAGTTGCAAAGCGGACTGAAACGCCCGCAGCACTTTTTCCCGATCCGGATCCGCTTCTCGAGGGGAGGGAGGCGGCCGCCCTGCGGGTGGTTTCGGAATCAAAGCAGAAATCCACGTTGTGGTCGTATCGCGCGAACTCGAGGCTGCCGCCAATCGGATCCAGGAGTTGGTGGTGGCTTTTGCGAGTTGTTCCAGAAGTTGTTCTCTTTGTGATGCCGATTTGGCATTCAAGCCGGCCGCTGCCAGGGCCACTTCAAGTCGCACGCGTTCACTTGAATCGTGCGCGAGGCGCGCCAAGTCCTCAAAAGCCACCTGGCCGACAAACAGCCTGACTGCCACCGCTCGAACGCGCGAATCGGGGTCCTGCAAGGCATGCTTTAATACATCTGTGGTGTCGATTCCAAGCGCTTGGATCAAATGCATCGCGAGCACGCGACTCTCTGGCGTTGCGGCGTTGCGAGCGATGGACGTCAGTGGCTTTGCCACCGAGCGTTCCCCGCGCTCCAGCAGCAGTCGATGCGCGGTGTCGCGGCGCCACGAGTTGCCGCTTTCCAATTCCTTCACCCAGTGTTCAACAGAACTCGCCGGAAACCCGGCAGCCTGGCTGCGTTGGCTTGTCTGGTTCGAACGCGATCGGATCCGCCAGATCCTGCCAAGATCCTTACCGACGCTCCAATCCACGGAATCACGTGTGTCGCGCGCTACCCAGTCGGGATGCTCGACGAACTGCCGATAGAAGTCCGCGACATACAAGGCGTCATCTGGTCCGGTGGCAAAATTGACTGGATGAAACCATGCATCACTGCTGGCGAGGAATTCGCGTCCGGTCTCGGTACGCTCCGCCCGAAACGTGGGGCCTTCTGGAACCAAGGCGCGGCGATGCACGAGGCTCAACAGGCTTTCACCAACAAATGCGTTGCCCACGTAGGAGGTGCCGAGTGCCCCACCTCGATACACATGCAATCCACTCAGGGCATTAAAATGCGACCCTGACTCATTGTTGAAGACCCGGGGCGGTGGAACCCGAGGGAACACTTCGCCGCTGTCTCCGTCGGGCAGACAATCGGCCAGGACCGTGGACGCGTTCAGCACGCCAGTGACCGCACCTGCCAACGCGATATCGGGAAAGACTTCATGCCTCACTGGAATCGTGTTCCATGACAGAAATCGGTGACCCCAATCGTCGCGTGCATGGCCGAACTGACAGCGTCCCGCGAGGGTTTCGAAATCGCCGGTCGCCGGTCGAAACCGAAAATCACGACCGCGTAGTGACCAGCGATTGGTCGAGCCGGGGCGACTGATTTCGCCATCGCTTCGGCCGTTTGCGCCATACACCCAGCCATCGAGCCCCCAGAACAGTCCATTCGCGCGTAACTGCTGATTGCCTTTGCCGAACCCCGTGTACAACACCCGCCGCTCATCTGCCTTGCCATCGCCATCAGTGTCCTTGAGATACCAGAGATCGGGCGCCGCCGTGACCAGAATTCCGTTTTTCCAGGCCAACACCGAGTTGGGAAAGGACAGGTTGTCGGCGAAGACGCGCGAGTTCTCATACGTTCCGTCTCCGTCCTTGTCCACTAGCAGGCGCACGGAGCCACCGGTGGTGGCGCTTGGGTAATCCCGCATTTCAGCGACGTACAGGCGTCCCTGGGCATCCCAGGTCATGGCAACAGGGCTCCGCACATCCGGTTCTGCAGCCACCAACTCAACGACCAGATTGGAATCAGTGAACAGGAAAGAGCGCTGCTCGGATTCGGGAGACGCGGCGGATAAGTCGGGAGAAGTCCCTTGGCTCAAGGCCAGGGTCAAGGCGCAGACGCGAATGCATGGCCAGACAAATGCCTGAGTACCGTGGGAAACCGCACGAGGTTGAGGGCAATATGAGGGCATGACGCACGCACCTTACCGCGCGACGTTTCGGATGGAAAGAAAGCGATGGGCTTGAGTCGGTCCTCACCAATAACCGAAAGACCCATCGGCACCCCAGATTTGTGAGGCTCGATATCGGCGCATGTTCCGGATGTTTTTCCAGTTCACCGAACCGTCGAGCAGTCCGATATTTCCACCCTGCGCGCCTAGATCGACGGGACGTTGGTCGTAAGCATTTGGATGAGAATCAAAGTAAGGATCATCCGCTACGACCGGGCCGCGAGCGCAGTGCGGCGCGAGGATGCGTTGATACGCGGGTGAATCCACATTCAAATCGGCGACCAAGGTCAGTGTGGGATCCTCGGTGGCTTTCTGCGGAGAGACCCATTGGTTGGTGACTGTGTCGATCAATTCCCAAGGAGTATTTGGATGTCCACCCAGATAATGATAGCCGATGGCAATACCATAATCCGCATGGAAACGCCAGCCTTCGCGCTTTTCCATCCAACGCGCCAAATTGGGGCAGTCGAAGGCCTTCAATTGGGTTGTGTAGCGCAACAGATTGGTCTGGTTCTCGGTGGAGAAAATGGGTGTATGAGTGTCCTTGGCATCCCGTTTGTCGGTCCCGCCCTGGGGAAGTTCTTGCTGGTTATCGCCTGCGTATAAGAGTGCCGCCAAGCTGAACTGCCGGATGTTATTGATGCAGGCTGTCCGTTTGGCGCGTTCCCGCGCTCCGGCAAGGCCTGGTAACAGCATGCCAGCCAGGATGCCGATTATCGCCACGACCACCAGCAGTTCAATCAGAGTGAAACCAATCGAGGGGCACGCGAGACGCGCGTGTTTTAGTGGACTCATGGCGATGTCGATGTGCGCTCCCGAACTCGCAAGAATTGGTGGGCAGTTCCGGTCCCGAGAGTCACATCCCGCCGCAACACTCCTCCCACCGCGACAAACGACCCGTCCATCGGGGTCCATCCCAACGGATCATTGAGACTCGATGTTCCTTGGAGTTGTAGGCGGGCTGCAGCCGAATCCTCCAGTAAAACGCCCCCTTCCATGGAGCGAATCTCGATCCGCAGAGTGCCCGATTCGGACATCAGCGTGGTGTGGAGGCTGAACGGCGGCAAGGGAGTCACGGCTGGCGCCACATCGAGCACCACGAGTTGCTTCGCGCTGCGCGCATAGATTCGGCCGTTGGAGTAGGCCGGATGGTTCCAACAAATCCCCTGCAATGCCTGAAAATTGGCGATCTCGGTGTAGGCCTCGGGATTCGGCTCTGCGAGAACCAAGCGCCCGGATTCCGTCAGGATCAACAGTTTACCCCCCACCTTGATCAGGGATCCGAACCCAGGATTCACTCCACCCACGGATTGGGTAAGCCAGCGATTCGTACGTTCCACCAGGCTGAAGCAGGATAAGCTGCGACGACTATCCTCCACGACCCCATAAAGAAACCCAGCGTGAGCCACGGGTGTCGCCCAGTGGTTTTGATAGGCGCTACCTCGTTTGTAGTCCGGCTTTGAAACCAAGAAAACGGATGCCGGTTTGGTGACGTTTGCGGTCCAGGCTCCGAATGCGTAGGCGCAGGAAGCGTAAACAAAATCCCCCGCCACAATCGGGGTCGCTGCCGTCGATGTCGCGGACGGCGTAAAGGCATGCCTCCATTGCACGGCACCTGTTTCCGGCCTCACGCCCAAAAGCCCTTTGCCCGTCAGGAACACGATCTGTGGGATGCCACCCAAGGTGGCGTAGGTCGGCGTGGCATGGGTCATTCGTTCGTCCTGCCCCGACCAGATCGTCTCTCCATCGGTCTTTCGCACGGCCATCAAGCATTGTCTCCGGACGTTGCTATTGAGGAAAATGAGATCGCCAATGACCAATGGAGAGGCTGCGTTTTGCCATGAAATGACTTCTGTGCCGGGAAACTCGCCCAAGAAATCCCGCATCCAAACCACCGATCCGGTGTCTGCCCTCAAGCAATACAGTTTCAAATAAGAGGTCAGCACGTAAACCCGATCGCCATCGATCGAAGGTGTTGACCGAGGACCATCATCGGAGCCTGTCCCACGGTCTGGGTAGTCCGCGATATCCAGGTCGGCGGCCCACAGTTCTTGTCCGGTGTTGGCGTCCAACGCGACGCAGTATTCCCGATCCGCGCCATCCTGGCTGCGGCTGATTTGAGTAAAAACTCGACCCTGGCTGATGGTCATTGAAGACCAGGAAGGCCCCAAGGTTTTCCTCCAAACCACCTTGGGCGGGCTGGATTTCCAGTCAGTCCTCAATCCCTCGGAACTGGAACCGTCATGATGGGGGCCACGGTACTGAGGCCAGTCAGCGGCCGCGTTTCGAAGCAGCAGCCCACTGGACAAGAACCAACACACCAACCCAAGCCGCTTCAAAAAGAATCGCTGTTTGGCTAGATCCACACAGTGAATAGAGATTCACTCTTGTAAAACGTCAAGTGAACAACTCGAAACTCCTGGAGTGCTGGACGAATGCCAAGAATGAGCTCAAGGTGCGTTCACACTATGAACACCGAGGACGTACTGCCACCTGCCCCTCCTCCTTCACCACCTCCACTTCCCACTCAGAGACCCGGCCGTCGGCTGAATACCTGGATCATCGTTCTGATAGTTGTCGTGGGGTTGGCAGTCCTCTTGCTTCCGGTCTTGGCGATTGTCGCGGGGATCGCGCTTCCCTCGTTAACAAAAGCCACTTCCAAAGCTCAGCAAATCCAGTGCGTCAACCACTTGAAGAATATAGGCTTGTGGGTTCGCGTTCACAGCTTGGATCACACCAACGGTTATCCCAAATCATTGAACCAGATTAGCATCGAGCTCCGCGATGCCAAAATGTTGATCTGCCCCTCTCAACGGAAGCGTGTCACCGTTGACAACTTTGAATCGGCATTGGCTGCCTCGACCTATGTCTACGATGGCGAAGGTGCTTCCGAACAGGAACCCAACCGCATCATTGCGTTCTGCCCCCACCATCGCAACGTGCTGGTCGCCGACGGTTCGGTTCAGCAACTCCCCCTTCAGCGGTTCGAGACGCTCGAAACACGTAACGGCCATAAATACTTGAAGTGACGGGACTGGGCAGGCGCGGCCCTTTGGAGCGCGCGCAGCCCTCTGCCGCTTTTCTCCCCGGTCCTACATGTACTCCTACTCCTACGCCTACTCCTACTCCGACTCGTAATCTCATCCCCCGCCGCACAAGTGATCGGTGATTGCTGGTAGGATTAAGATTAGGATTAGGAGCGCGAGGCCGAGTAGAAGGCCGACCTGCAGGAGACCGAAAAGCGCCCCATGCTGGCGACCATCCGCCTCCGTCCTTGACCCTTAGCTCATGGAAGCGCACAAACACAGCTGATGTTTAGCACTGGCCATGGTTCATGTGGACGCCTACCGCGGCGGGCGTTCTTGTCCGACCTCGGCATGGGTTTCACCGGGATGGCGCTGGGTTCGATGTTGTTTCGCGATGGGATTAGCCAAGTCAACGCCAGTGTCGGCTTGAATTCAGGTAGCCATTCACCGAAATTGGGCAGTCCTCTCTTCACTCCACGGGCGAAGTCGGTCATCTGGGTTTTTCTCAGCGGGGGTTATAGTCATGTCGAAACCTTCGATCCGAAACCCGCACTGAATCAGTATGCGGGCAAGACCTTCGACAAGACAAACCTGCCCAACCCGATTGACTCGCCGCTTCACAAGAAGCGATTCCGTTCGGTGCCAGCCGACACCATCAATGTCCGCGATGTGTATCCCATCATTTACCCGATGCAGGTGGGCTTCCGTCCTTATGGTCAATGCGGCATTGGGATCACGGATTGGTGGCCACACCTAGCCAAATGTGCCGACGATATTGCGTGGGTACGGAACCTGTGGACAACCGACAACGATCACTTTGCTGAAAACCAGTTTCATACCGGGCGGCATCGACTTGATGAAACCCAGCCGAGCATCGGCTCCTGGATTCATTACGGCCTGGGAAGTGTGAACGATAATCTGCCGAGTTTCGTGAGTTTGGGATTGCCCCGATCTCACACCACCAATGAAGCCGCCCATGCCTACTACTTGGGCCCGGAACATGCCGGTGTGCCGCTGGCGGTGGATCCAAAGAATCCGCTACCCTTTGGATCCCGCCCAACCGGTTTGACCGAAGCGGAGCAGGCTCGGGAGTTCGAATTGACCGGACGCTTAAACCAATTATCCGCGGTGGAGTATCCAGAGGATGTCGCGTTGCGTGCGCGGATACGTGCCTATGAGTTGGCATTTCGAATGCAACGAGCGGCGCCGGAGGCCATGGATTTTCCTTCCGAACCCAATCACATCCGCAGACTCTACGGACTGGATCAAGAACACACCCGCGTCGCAGGGGAACGGCTCTTATGCGCCCGACGTCTGGTGGAGCGCGGCGTCCGCTTCGTACTGACCTATCCGAGCGCACTGAGCGTTTGGGATTCCCATCAGAAACTGAAGGAGAACCACGAAAAATTGTGCGCCAATGTGGATCTGCCCATTGCGGGGTTGCTTCACGACCTCAAACAGCGCGGCTTGTGGGAGGATGTCACCGTGGTGTTTTGCACGGAGTTTGGCCGGACGCCAGGTTTGGAACAGCGAGCGGGCGGCAAGGACGGTCGAGACCATCATCCGCACGGGTTTACCATTTGGTTCGCGGGAGCCGGTATTGAAGGGGGAACCATCCACGGCGCAACTGACGAATTGGGTTATCATGCGCTTGGCGATGGCCATTATGTCACCGATGTCCACTCAACTATCTTGCACTTGCTCGGGTTGGATTCGCGTCAACTCCAGATCCCCGGCCGCAAACGTCTCGACATCGATTACGGTCGACCCATCCGGGAGATCTTATCAAAAAATGGGTGACCCCAATATGAAGTCAGTCCGGCCCTTTGGATGACATCGCTGACGAATCAACAGAGTTCGATTGGCCAAAAGAAACCAAAAATGACGGAAGACGATTTTCCCCGAGAAGCATCCAACGGGATCCTGCTCGCACGTCTTTTGTCCCTTTTCGTTCTTTGCGGCTAATCCCGAAGCGGAAGAGATCGGGCGAGGACGGATTTTGAGAATGGGGAGGGGTGTGAACGCCCGATTTATTCCGTGATTGGACGGAGCCGCGGTGAGGTCCGAGGAGTTATAGGTAAACTACCCGACTTTTGCGTGCCGTCGGTGCTGGGCTCGC
>SXGT01522453.1_pt1 | contig 26444 bp, 20 predicted proteins | sample 3176221 | NCBI WGS metagenome assembly SXGT01 (sample SAMN11356862, study PRJNA531348) | freshwater metagenome | isolation source: freshwater sample F1-120 | place: China: Fuxian Lake, Yuxi | collected 2017-12-25
ACGCTGACGCCTTCGGTCTCGGGCGGCACGCTGGTGTGGTCCTGCGCGGGTTCGCCGCAGAAGTACCTGCCGTCGTCCTGCCGCTGATCGCGGCAGCACGGTAGCGAGAAAGCCCCTCTTCGGAGGGGCTTTTTTTGCCCTTCGCGGTACGCTGCCCACCCGCATGCTGCGCAAACTGCTCGCCCAGGTCTTTAGCCGCCCCGCCGGAAGCTGGCCCGGCGATGCGGCGCGCCTTGAATCTCTCGGCAAGGAGCTGTTCCGGGGCCGCCGGTTCGCCGAGGCCGCAGATGCGTTCGGCCGTGCGGTGTCGCTCGACCCGCGCAACGCGGGCTTGTGGAACAAGCTGGGTTTCGCCCAGTTCGAATGCGGGCAGGCCGAGCGGGCCATCGGGGCGTACCGAAAGGCGCTGGCGATCGAGCCGGACAATGCGCTGGCGATCCAGAACTTCCTCTTCGCGACGGCCTTTACGCGCGAGACCCAGGCGCACAGCCTGGCCCTGCATCGCGAATGGGCGCCGCGGCTGTCCACGCCGGCCGCCGCGCCGGTCGCCCCCTACGCCAACACGCGCGAGCCTGGACGCCGCCTGCGCATCGGCTACCTGTCGGCCGACCTGCGCGGCCACACGGTCGCCTACTATCTCGCGCCGATACTGGCGCATCACGACCGCGAGCGCCATTCGATCCACTGCTATTCCAATTCGCGCGCCGCAGACGGCGTGACGGCGCGCTTGCGCGGCCACGTGGATGGCTGGCGCGACGTCGCCGGCCTGACCGACGGCGAACTGGCGGCCGCGATTCGCGCCGACGGCATCGACATCCTCATCGACCTGTCTGGGCATACCGCGGGCAACCGCCTCGGCGCCGTGGCGTTGCGCCCCGCGCCCCTGCAGGCGACGTACCTCGGCTACCCGTCCACCCTCGGGCTGCCGGCGATCGGCTATCGCATCACCGACCGGTTCGCGGACCCGCCCGGGGAATCGGCATCGCGCTACCTGGAGCAGCTGCTCTACCTTCCGGACTGCGCCTGGTGCTTCGATCCCCTGCGCGACGCACCCGACCCGGTCGCCGATGCGCAGCGAGGCGCGCAGACGCTGTTCGGCTCGCTCAACAGCGTCACCAAGCTGAGCCCCGAGACCCTCGCGCTGTGGGCCGAGGTCCTGCGGGCGGTGCCTGCGTCGCGCCTGCACCTGTCGCGCGTCCCCGACGGGCGCCTGCGGGACGACCTGCGCAATGCCTTCCTGCAGCAAGGCATCGACACCGAACGCGTCGAGTTCTCGGGCATCGTCGCCGTCGAACAGTTCTCTGCGCTCACCCGGCGCATCGACGTCGCGCTCGACCCGGTTCCCTGCAACGGTGGCGCGACGACCTGCGAGACGCTGTGGAACGGCACGCCGCTGGTCGCCATGGTCGGCGAGACCTTTCCTTCGCGCGCCTCCTACAGCATCCTGGCCAACTGCGGCCTCGCGGATTTCGCCGCCGCTTCGCCGGGCGACTATGTCCGGCTGGCCGCCCGCCTCGCCGGCGATGCGTCCCTGCGCAGCGGCGTCCGCGCGCGCGTGGCCGCGGGCTTTCGCGATTCCTGCATCATGCGCGCGCCGCAATTCACGCGGAACTACGAGGCCATGCTGCGGCAGGCGTGGCAGGACTGGTGCGCACGGGCCGCTAAACGCACGAGTGCGTTCCAGGCCAAGTGAGCGCAGCGAGGACCGCGCACAGAACGGGTTCCCAACCCTCGCCCGGCTGCTGGCGGAACAGGCGCGCGCTCGGATACCAGGGCATGGTTTCGCCCTGCAGGCCGTAGCGCCACTCGGCGCCGCAACTGACGAGAATCCAGACCGGCTTGCCCAGCGCGCCGGCGAGGTGCGCGACCGTGTTGTCGATGGCGATGACGAGATCCAGCGCCATGATTGCCGCCGCGCAATCCTCGAGATCCTGCTCGATCGCGACCCAGCGGGCGACCGGCATGCCGGATTCCCCGAGCGCGCCGAGATCCGCCGACGCGTCGCCGTACTGCAGGCTGACCCACGTCACGCCCGGGACGCCGGACAACATCGCCACCGTGCGCGGAGCAATCGAGCGCAGGTGCCCGCGCGTCTGGTGGGACCCGCCGCGCCACGCGAGCCCCACGCGGCGCATGCCGGGTGCGCCGCCGATGCGCGCTGTCCACTGCGCAACGCGTTTCGCGTCCGCCCGAAGGTAGCCGCCGTGCGCAGGAAAGTCCCCTGGCGAACGGCGAAAGTGCCTCGGCAGGCTGGCGATCGAGACCGCGGCTCCCATGCGTCGAGGGGCCTCCAGCGGGCTGCTATCGGCGCGCACGGTGGCGCGCGGAAAGCTGCGCGCAAGGATTCCCGACAGGCGCGGGTTGCACGCGATCGTGACTTGCGACGCGTGCGCGCAAAGATCCGGAAGGCAGGAGGCAAACATGACCTGGTCGCCGATCCCCTGTTCGCCAAAGACCAGCACCGGTTCGTCGCTGCGTCCGCTCCATGGCGCGAGCCCGGCCGGCGCTGGCAGGAATCCCGGGAAACTGTAGCGGCACTCGTAAGCGTCCCAGCCTTCGGCGTAGCGCCCGAGCATGAGCATCAGGTAGGCACGGTTCAACTCCGCGTCGGCGAACCCGGGATGGCGTTCGAGCACCGCGTCGTAATGGGCAAGCGCCTCGTCGACGCGGCCAAGATCGCGCAGCACGTGCGCCAGCGCCGCACGTACTTCGGGCGCTTCGGGGCGCAGCTCGAACGCATGCTCGAACAGGGCCAGCGCGGCGGGCAGGTTTCCCATTTCGCGCTCGATCAGCCCCGCGTGATGGCACGCCTCGGCGCAATCCGCATCAAGCCGCAGCGCCGCCGCGGCCTCGGCGTACGCGGCGTCGATGCGTCCCGCCCGCAACAGGGCGAGCGCGAGCACGGAGCGATGCAGCGCGTCTTCGGGTCGTGCGGCGACGACCTTCGCCAGCATCGCCACCGCATCGTCGGGCCGCCCCAGCTGTTTCAGCGCCGTGGCGCTCGCACGCAGGTGCGGCACCGGGTCGGACGCGACGCCCGCGCCTTCGCGCAGCGCGTCCAGCGCCTCTTCCATGCGCCCGGCGCCGAGCAGCGCCTCGCCGAGCGCAAGCCAGACCCGCTCATCCTGCGGCAGGTGATGGGCCGCAAGAACGAGATGGTCGGCGGCATCGTCCGGCTCGCCGAGCGCCCGCGCGCAAAGCCCCGCCCAGTAGCAATGCACCCCGGGTTCGGGACTGGCGTCGATCAGCGCCTCGAAACCCGCCAGCGCCTCGCGAAAGCGGCCGCCGTGGTAGAGCGCGATCGCCTCGGCAGCTTGCTTCGCCTCCCCCGCGGCGGCCACGCGCCTATGCCCCGGCAAGCGCGCGCAGCTGTCGCGCGATGCGCTCGACGACTGGCGCCCAGTCGAGCGGCGCGTCCTGGCGGAACAGGCGCACGCTCGGATACCACGGCATGCGCTCCCCGCGCAGTCCGTAGCGCCATTCGGGCGACGCCGGCACCATCACCCAGGCAGGTTTGCCGAGCCCGCCGGCGAGGTGCACGGCGGCGGTCGTCACGGTGACGACGAGGTCGAGTGCCGAGACCAGCGCCGCGGTCTGGTCGAAATCGGCCTGCGCCTCGGGCCAGTGGGGCAGCGGCACGTCGAACTCCCGGCGCGCACCCTCGCACTCTTCTTCCACCTGCCCGTACTGGATACTGACGAAGCGGCACGCTTTCAGCGCGAAGAGCGGCGCGAGCTGCGCCAGGTCCATCGAGCGTGTGCGGCTGCCGGTACGCGGATCTCCGCCCCGCCAGGAGACGCCGACCTTCAGCCCGGCTCCCAGCGCGTCTAGGCGCGCCTTCCATGCGGCGGCACGGCCGGGATCGGCCCTCAGGTAGCCCGCGTGCGCGGGGAACGTGCCGGATTCGCGGCCGAGCAGGCCCGGCAGCGATCCGGCGGCAACCTGCAGGTCGACGTGCTTCAGCCGCTCGCGCCAGCGGCCGCTCTCGTTCAGCGGGAACGGCAGGATTTCGGCTTGCGGGAACGAGCGCTGGAACAGCGTGCGCAGGCGCGGGGAGCACTCGAGTACCCAGCGTCCGCCGCGTCGCATGGCGTCCGGCAGGCACGAGGCGAACATGAGTTCGTCGCCCAGGCCCTGTTCGGCGCACACCAGCACCGTCCTGCCCCCGGGGTCCGACCCATCCCAAAGCGGAAAATCGAAACCGCGCCTGCGGGCGTCACGCTGCAGCCAGCGCTTCTCGTAGTCGGGCCAACCCGCGCGGAAATCGCCCCCGGCCAGGCGCGTCACGGCAAGGTTCCAGCGCGCATCGTCGTCGTCGGGATGGTCGGCGATCACCGCTTCGAACTGCGCGATGGCCTCGTCCGCACGCCCCAGGTCCTTCAGCAGGACGCCGAGATTGACGCGCGCGGCATGGTTGCGCGGGTCGAGCGCCAGCGCCGCGCGCAGCGCGCTTTCGGACTCCTGGTAGAGCCCCAGGTAGCGCGCCGCAAGGCCAAGGTTGCTGTGGGACGCTGCGTCGGCGCCGGCACAGGCGCTCGCCGCGCGGGCGGTGTCCAGGGCTTCTTCGTGGCGTGCCATGCCCAGGTAGGCGGCGCTCAGGCCGAGCAGCGCCGCGTGAAATTCGGGGCGCAGGTGAGCGGCCAATTCGAACGAGTCCACAGCATCGTCCAGCCGTCCCGCCGCGGCATGCAACTGCCCGAGGCGGTAGTGCACTTCCGCCGCATCGGCGCCGAGGTCCAGGGCTCGTTCCAGGAGTTCCTGCGCAAGCGCGGCCTGCCCCCGGCTCTGGGCCGCCAGCGCCTCGTCCAGCGCGCGGACGCCGTCCGCCAAATCCCCGGCCATCAGGTCGCGGCGTCGAAGTTGCCGAGCCGCCGGTCCACTGCGGCGCCATCGTCGCCGCGATAGCGCACCCAGACCTCCCACAGCAGGCCGGGATGCCGCTGCGCGGTCTTGTGCAATTGCGCTTCCCACCATTGCCAGGGCCGGATGGTGCAATGCGCGTTCTCGCCGTTGGAAAGCGTGCGCCGTGCAGGATAGCTGGCGACGTTGGCGAAGACGAACTCCTGCGCGTAGCCGAAGATCTCCTCGAGGATCCAGCCCAGGTCCTCCTCGGGGCAGTGCTCCAGCACGTCGGTGGCAATCACGCCGTCGAACCTGCCCTCGGGCAGGGCGCGGTAGGGTTCGTAGCCAGGGTCGTAGAAGCACACGCCGGCCACGCCCCAGTAGTCGACGATGCTTTCGAACACGCCCTCGCCGGGGATCTCGAGGTTGCGCACGTCGTACCAGCTGGCCTTGCCGCAGCCGTAGTCGAGCAGCGTCGCAGCGCCGGTGCGCTCGACCAGGCGTTTGATGCGCGCGAGCTGCGGCAGCAGGCTCTGGCCGGAAAACGTCAGCTTGGGCGCCCGGCTGGCGCCCGGCTCGCCCTCCGCATGCATCTTCGCGTAGAGGCCGAGCAGGGAGCGATAGCGCTCGCTAGGGCTGCTTCTCGAATATTGCATGGTTGGCAAACGATCTTATCATCGGGCGAGTTCGAGGCGCACCGCCTCCAGCACGCCATCCCACTCGCCGGGCATGCGCTGCCTCAGCACCCGCGCCGACGGATACCACGGCATCGTCGCGCCGCGCGCGCCGTAGCGCCATTCCGGGCTGAATGGCGCCATCACCGTTACCGGCCGCCCGAGCGCGCCGCACAGGTGCACCGTCGCCGTACACACGCTGACGACGTGATCGAGCGCGCAGGCGAGCGCAGCGGCTTGTTCGAAATCGTCGATCACCTCCTGCCAATGCACCAGCGCGACGCCGTGCTCGCTCGCGAAGCGCTCGACGTCGCCCGCCTTCGTGTCGTATTGCAGGCTCACCCACTGGATCCCGGGCATGCGCAGCACGGGGAGCAGGTGCTCCAGCGTGAGCGAGCGCAGCGGCGCCCGGCTGCGCAGCGTGCCACCGCGCCACGAGATGCCGATCTTCCGACCAGGTCCGGCGTTCGCGAGTCGCACGCGCATCGCCTCGACGCAGGCGGGATCCGCGCGAAGGTAGCCCGCGTGCCGCGGGAAGGCCTCGAGCGAGCGCCGGAACAGCCGCGGCAGGCTGCCGGAGCGGATGGCGAAGTCGATCGGCGCGAACTTCTCCCACTGCGGCGCGGCGCGCTGCTCCACCGCGTGCACCTCGATACCCGGAAACGAGCGCGCGAAAAGGCCTGCGAGCCGCGGGCTGCAATCGACGATGCAGCGGCCGCTGCGCGCCAGTGCCTCGGGCAGGCAGGAAGCGAACATGATCTCGTCGCCGATCCCCTGCTCCGCGCACACCAGCAGGGTCTTGCCAGGCACCGGAGTGCCGTCCCAGACCGGGCAGTCGGGCAGCTTGCGCGGCGCATCGTCCTGCAGGTGCCGCAACTCGTAGTCGTCCCAGGCCGACTCGAAGCGGCCCTGCAGGAGCAGCGCCAGCGCGCGATGGAAGCGGACGTGCGCGCTGCGCGGCTCGATCGCCAGCGCGCGGTCGTAGCCTTCGATCGCCTCCTCGAGACGCCCCAGGTCCTGCAGCGCAATCGCGCGGTTGGCAAGCGTATCGACGTCGACGGCGCCGAGCTCCAGCGCGCGATCGAAAAGTGCCAAGGCGGCGGTCGGGTCGAACTCGCGCTTCAGCAGGATGAAGCCGAGCGTGGATTGCGCGGGCGCGTGATCGGGATGCGCTGCGGCGATGCCGCGCACCACGCGGGCAATCGGCTCGCTCGACTCGAGCAGGCCGACGAGGCTCGCGAGGCCGCGCATGGCCTCCTGGTTGAGCGGCTCGCCCTGCAGCGTCCGTGCGTATAGCTGGAACGCGCCCTGCAGGTCTCCTGTCTCGCGCAGGCAGTGCGCGAGATTGCAGCAGACGTGCGCGTCCCCGGGCGCGAGCGCCAGCGCCCGGCGCAGGCAGCGGATCGCCTCGTCCAGCCTGCCGCGCAGCCGCCAGACCAGCGCGAGGTCGGCGAGCGCGCCCACGTACGCAGGGTCGATGCGCAACGCCGTCTCGAGCAGCTCGCGCGCCCGATCGAGCCGGCCCAGTTGACCGTTGAGCGCGCCGGCGCGGGACAGCAGCGGCGCACTGCTTTCGCCGTCCGCCAGCACCTGCTCCAGCGCGCGCAATGCGTCTTCGCGCTTGCCGGCCGATTCGAACTCGGTCGCGCGCTGCATGGCCGCCCCGATTCGCGTATCGGCCCGGGCCTGCTTCGAGCCCCCGCCAGGACTGTGCAGAAAATCACGTATGCGTCGAAAGAAACCCATGGATTGACTGGCGATGCATTGGCGGGGCGCCGCTTGCGCGATGCCCGCCTGACGATGGAGAATACGCTAGTCTAACGTCGCGATCGAAAGCGAGTGCCATGGGAATCATCGGCAAGCTCTTCTCCAACAAGGAACTCGACGAGTTCGCCAAGGGCCTCGCGCAGTCGCTCGCCAAGCGCTACCCGCCGAGCCTCGAGGCCGCGCAGGCGAAGAAGATCTCGATCAACCGTATCACGCGAGTGCTCGAAGACGTGGTGGAGAAGGCCGTCGAATACAACCGGAAGAACCCGCTCGGCATCTACCGCAAGGCGCGGCTCGGCAACACGTTCAAGTGGGAGATGAAGGAACTCGGCTACAGCGACAAGTTCATCGAGGTCGCCACGGAAGCCCTGATCGTCAGCATCTCGCGCAAGCCCGCGGCCAAGGCCGGCGCCGACGGCAAGGCCTGATTCACGCCGCCGCGATTTCGCGGTAGAGCGACTCCAGGCCGGATACGAATCCCCGCACATCCATCAGCGGCGAGTCCGCGAGCCGCCGCCGCAGGTTCGCGCGCAGGTGCGCAAGACCTTCGCGGTCGGCGCAGAGCCGCGTGCAGATCGCCACGTACTCTGGCAGCGAGTGCGCGATGCACTGCTCCATCCCGGCGGCCGACAGCAGGCTGGCTGCGGAGCGCGCGGAACCGTGCCGGCCCGCGAGGGTGACCACCGGCACGCCCATCCAGAGCGCGTCGCAGGTCGTCGTCCCGCCCGCATAGGGGAACGCGTCCAGCGCCACGTCCAGCGTGGAGAGAAAGCGGTAATAGTCCGCGCGAGGCATCCCAGGGAATACCGCAACGCGCTCCGGGCCGATCCCCGCCGCCGCAAACGCATCCATGACGCGAGCCCGCGCCGAGCCGACGGGAATCCCCGCCAGTGCGACCCGGGCGCCGGGCACCGCGGCAGCCGCCGCGGCCCATGCGGCCAGCACGCCAGGATTCACCTTGGCGAAGTTGTGCGCAGCACCGATCGTCGGCCAGCCATTGCGCTGACAGGGCGAGGGGGTGCAAGCGCCCGCCTCCGCCGGCGCCGTCATCAGCCATTGGCAGCCGGGGAGATACGCGAGCCGCTCGGTGTAGTAGCGCTCGGCAGTTCCCGGTGGATCCGCCACGCGGTCGGTGATTCGCCAATCCAGCGCTGCGAGGCCCGAGGTGTTCAGGTAGCCGAGGTAGCCGGCCTGCACGCGAGCGGGCCGCCGCGCAAGCACGCCCGGGCGGCCGCCGGTGCTCAGGCCGGCGAGGTCGACCAGCAGGTCGAGCGCGTCGCCGGCAATGCGCCCGGCCAGCGCGGCGTCGTCCAGGCCCGCCACGCGGCGACGCACGACCGGCAGCGCATCGAGGCGAGCGGTCCACGCATCGGCCCTTTCCACGTCGTCGTAACAGAACACCGTCACTGCTCCGCCGTCGTGCGCGGCGAGCACGGGTTCGATGAAGTGCATCACCGGATGATTGCGAAAATCCGGCGACAGGTAACCGACGCGCAAGGGCTCCGCCGGCCGCGTGGCGTTGCGCGGCATGGCTCCCACTCCGCGGACGAGCGCAGCCGCCGCGGCCCGATAGACGTCGACGCTCGAGGGGTCGTCGAACAGGCTGGAGAAATTCAGCGCCTGCGCAAGCGCGAGCGCGAACTCGCGCCGATCCGGCTGCTCGTGCAGCAGGCGGCGCAGCAGCGGCACCGCGGCGTCCGCCCGGCCCAGTTTCTGCTCGAGCACCGCAAGGTTGAAGCGGCTGAGCGCATCCTCGGGCGCCTGCGCCGCCGCGGCCCGGTACTCGTTCGCCGCACCGTCGATGTCGCCTGCGAGCCGCAAGACCGTGCCCAGATTGTTGCGCAGCGCGGTCTCGGCCGGAACCAGCGCAAGCGCAGCGCGAAATGCGGCGGCGGCTTCGGCAAGGCGGCCGCCGCGCTGCAACGCAAGTCCGAGCCGGTTGCACGCATCTGCGTTGGCAGGCTCGCGCGCATGCGCCGCGCGGTACGCCTCGATCGCGCCCTGCAGGTCGCCGCGCGCCAGGCATTCGTCCCCGCGACCGAGCAGTTCGACGGGATCGATGCGACGGCGTCGCCATTGACGGAAGAGCCGACGCAGCATGCAGGCAATTGTCGCCAAACCACCCTTGCCCGGCAAGCGGGCCGCATGGCGACGGTGATATGATTTCCGCTCGCAATGCGCATGATCGGCGGCCGATGGATCTGCAGGAATACGAGGCGCTGCAACCCAGCATGCACGTGAGTTTCGGCGACGCAAAGCTGGTCTTTGCGACGCCGAACCGGCACGCAGCGTGGCGCGTCGACACGGCCTTCAGCAAGGAGCCCGACACCATCGAGTGGATCGGCGGGTTCGCCGCAGGCGAGGTGCTGGTCGACGTCGGCGCGAACATGGGCCTGTACTCGATCATGGCCGCTTCGCGCGGCGTGCGCGTCTACGCCTTCGAGCCCGAGTCGCAGAACTACGCGCTGCTCAACCGCAACATCTACCTCAACGGCATGGGCGAACTCGTCTCCGCCTACGGCGCGGCGCTGTCGGATCGCTCCGCCTTCAGCACGCTGTTCCTCAGCGCCTTCACCGCAGCCGCCTCCTGCCACAGCTTCGGCGAGGCCGTGGACTTCCGCGCCCGGCCGATGCAGGCGGCGTTCACCCAGGGCTGCTACTCGACCACGCTCGACGAGCTGGTCGCCACGGGCGCCCTGCCGGTGCCGCATCACCTGAAGATCGACGTCGACGGCATCGAGCACAAGGTGCTCGCTGGCGCGGCGCGCAGCCTGCGGGATCCGCGCATGAAATCGGTGCTGGTCGAGGTCAACACCGCGCTCGAAGACCATTGGCAGCTGATCGACCACCTGCTCGAGCTCGGCTTCGACTATTCGCGCGACCAGGTGAAAGCTTCGCTGCGCAAGGACGGCATGTTCGAGGGCGTCGGCAACCATGTCTTCCGACGTTGAACGCCACGTCTGCGGGCGGATAGCGGCGACCCCGGTGGTCGACGCCCCGTTTCCGCACCAGGTCGTCACCGGGGTGTTCCCGCCGGAGTACTACCGCGAGCTGCTCGACACGCTGCCCTCCGACGCGACCTACCGCTCGATCGGCGAGACCGGCACGCTGTCGCGCGCGGATGTCTACCGCGAGCGCTACGTCTGCGACCTCGTCGATCTCGCCGCCGAGGAGATGGACGGCGAGCGCACCTTCTGGCGCGACCTCGCCGCGTGGCTGATGAACGACCGCTTCCGCGACTTCCTCGTCGGCTGCTACACCCGCCAGACGACGCAGCGCATCGGCGAGGGGTCGGCGATGCGCGCGACGGTCGACGCGCGCTTCGTCCGCGACCGCACCAACTTCGCCATCGGCCCGCACACGGATGCGCCGCGCAAGCTCCTCTCGCTGCTGTTTTACCTGCCGCGCACCGCGGCGCAGGCGCATCTGGGCACCTCGATCTTCGCACCGCTGGATCCCGCGTTCCGCTGTGCCGGCGGACCGCACTATTCGTTCGACCGTTTCCGCCGCACCGAGACGGCGCCCTATGTGCCCAACACCCTGTTCGTGTTCTTCCGCACCGACCAGTCGTTCCACGGCGTGGAGCCGATCCGCGACCAGGAAGTCGAGCGCAACCTGCTCCTGTACAACATCTATGTCGCCGGAGTGGTGAAACAGAAGGCGCCGGGGTTCCGCCTGCCCTGGCAGTCGGCGCTGCCGCGCAACGCACGAGTGCGCTCCGGCTAGGCGGCCGGTTCCGCGCCCAAGCCAGCCGCGAAGACATGCTGCGCCGCGTCCTGTCGAACCTCTTTCGCAGCCCACCCGCCAGAACGGCGCCGGGTATCGCCGTGCGCTTGCCGGGCGCCGGGTCCGCGGTGCTCGACGTCGGCGGCGGCGGCCACGAGATCCCGCTGCCGCTGCACTATGCCGGCTGGACGCGCTGCCTGATGGACATCGATCCGGCGGCGAAACCCGACATCGTCCTCGATGCGCGCGAGCTGGGCCGCCTGCTGCCCGCGCAGTTCGATGCGGTCTACTGCTCGCACAATCTCGAGCATTACTATGCACACGAGGTGAAGGTGCTCCTGCGCGGCTTCCTGCACGCGCTGAAACCGGCCGGGTTTGCGGAGATCCGCGTGCCGGACGTCGCCGCAGTCGCGCGCGAGATCTCCGTGCCGGGGCGCGAGCTGGACGACGTGCTCTACACCTCGCCCGCCGGGCCGATCACGGCGCGCGACATCATCTACGGCTACGAGCCGTGGATCGAGAAATCCGGCCAGGGGTACTACGCGCACAAGACCGGCTTCAGCCGGCATACGCTGGAGCTGGCGTTGCGCGCATCCGGACTGGCGCACATCCATTGGCTGGAGCCGCTGGGTCCGTATGAGATCCGTGCCGTCGCGCTGGGCGCACCGGCGAGCGAATCGGTCCGCGCCATGCTGGGTATCGACGGCGCGCCGCCGCGGTGCTGAGCAGGGTGCTCGGCATCCTCAGCCGTGCCCTGCGCCGGGCCGCGGGATCGCGCCAGGGGGACGGTGGAACCGCGCCCACGGGAAATGAAAATACGCTGGCTTCGGCGAGACTGGCGGACGCCGCGCTTGCGGGCTACCGCAAAGGCGCCCGGTCGGAGGCCGAACGCCTGTGCAAGGAGGCGCTTGCGCTCGATGCAGCGAATGCCCGGGCCCTGACCCTGTCGGGGTCGATTGCGCTCGATCGCGGGGAAATCGAACTCGCGTGCGCGACCTTCGACGACATCCTGAGTCGGTTTCCGCACCACCCGGACCGCGCCGACCACCTCGCCAATGCCGCCGAGGGCAAGCGGCGGGCGGGCGACTGGGCCGCTGCCCTGACGCTGGCCGGGCAGGCGCTTGCACGCAGCCCGGAACATCGCGGCGCCTGCCAGGTTTCGGCATATGCGCTCGATTCCCTCGGCGACGGGCGGCAGGCATACGACTTCTTCAGGCGCATCCTGCAGGCCGATCCGGACGATATTGCGCTCCACTCGGGCCTGCTCTCTTTGCTGCAGCGTTGCCCGATCCTCGACGCGCGCGGCGTCGTGCAGGAGCACCGCGCCTGGGGGGTGCGCCACGCCGACCCCCTGTCGCGCGACGCCGCGCCGCACGCCAACACGCGGGAGCCGGAACGGCGCCTGCGCGTAGGCTACGTCTCTGCCGACCTGGTGTGGCACGCGGTCGGCGAATTCATCGACCCGGTGCTGCGCGCGCACGACCGGGACCGCTTCGAGGTCCACTTCTACTCCAACGGCACCCGGTCCGACGCATTGACCGCCAAGCTGCAGCAGGCGGCGGACGGCTGGCACGGCATCGCGGACATGAGCGACGCGGACGCAGCCGCCGCGATCCGCATGGACGGCATCGACCTGCTGGTGGACCTCTCGGGCCACACCCAAGGCAACCGGCTGCTGCTGTTCGCGCACAAGCCCGCGCCCGTGCAGTTCACGTATCTCGGCTACCTCGGCACCACGGGCCTGCGCGCGATCGACTACCGCATCAGCGACATCCATTCCGACCCGCCCGGGGCCTGCGACGACTTCTACACCGAGCGCCTGCTGCTCCTGCCCTACGCGCAATGGTGCTACCAACCGCCGCCCGGCGCGCGGGAGCCGGGACCGGCGCCCAGCGGCGAGCGCGGCTATCCGGTGTTCGGCTCATTCAACAACTTCATGAAGGTGAGCCCGGAACTCGCCGAAACCTGGTGCGCCATCCTCGAGCGCGTGCCAGCGGCGCGCCTGCACATCGCCGGCGTGCCGCAAGCCGAGAGCGCGGACTGGCTGCTGGACGCGTTCGAGCAGCGCGGCATCGCGCTCGATCGCATCGAGCTGCTGCCCAGGCTGCCTTTCGCGCGCTATCTGGAGGAAATCCGCGCCGTCGACATTGCGCTCGACAGCTTTCCGCAGGCCGGCGCCACGACGACCTGCGACACGCTGTGGATGGGCGCGCCGACGGTGTGCCTCGCCGGCGGATGTGGTGCCGGCCGGGCGGGAGCAAGCATCCTGCGCACCCTCGACCTCGACGAACTCGTCGCCGCCTCCCCGCAGGCGTACGCGGATATCGCCGCGTGCCTCGCCGGGAATGCCGCCCGTACGCAGGAGTACCGACGCAGCCTGCGCGGCCGGATGACGGCAGCGCCGTTCATGCAGCCCGAGCGCTTCACGCGCGATCTCGAGGCGCTCTACCGAAGGGCCTGGCGCGAGTACTGCCGCGCCCCGGCCGCCTGAAGCGCGCCACGGATCACGGCATCTGCGAGCGGCTGTAGCCGGCGGGGTGGCCGGACGTGAACGACGACAGCAGGTGGTAACGGGGCGGTTGGTAGAGGAACGCCGCGCTCGCCGGCCGAGCGAAGCGATCCCCGGCGAGGCGCGCCTGCACGAAGAAAGCGTTGGTGCCGGTGATGCTGCAGCCGACGAGCGCGTAGCCCTTGCGCGCCGCGAGCGCGGTCAGCGATTCGAGCGACGCGCCGAACTGGTCGGTGCCGTCCCAGCCGTGCGCGGGATCGTAGGCCATGACCCATTCCATGGGCGGCGGAAAGCGGGCGTTGTACTCGATGGCGACGACGCGCGGCTGGATCGCGTCGATCGCCTGCCACACGTGGTAGTCGTTGCCGTCGATGTCGATGCTGAGAAGGTCGGGCTCGGGCGGCACCTGCAGTTCGCGGATCAGGGCGTTGATGTTCTCGCGCGTGACTCGCGCATGGCGCAGCGCAAGCCTGCCCGAAGCCAGCCAGCGGCGGAACCCGTTCTCGATCTCCGCCACCCGGTACGCGGCGCCCTCGATCCAGGCACCCGACCAGCCCTGCTCGAGCAGGCAGAGCGTGTTGTTCTCCAGACCGCCTTCGACGCCGAACTCGAGGAACCTGCGCTCGGTGGTGCCGATGCGGCGGAAGATCTCGGCCAGGATGCCGTCTTCGTCGTTCTGCGAGTACACCGAGCAGCCGTGGCGCTCCAGGCGCAGGGGATCGTCGTAGCGGCCGTCGGCGAGCAGGCGCTCGCGCTCCCGGATTGCGGCCACCTGCAGCTGCGGAACCGCGATCTCGCGCAGTTCGTGCAGCCTGCGCTCGATTTCCTTCAGCGTCGCCGCCAGTGCCGGGACCGCCGCAGCGCCTGGCGCGGCAACGGGCGCGTCATTGGCGAAAATCGATCGCAGCAGCCTGCCGAGCATGCCGGATTCTAGCCGAGGGGCTTGCCCAGTTCGCCGGCGACCTCATCGACCACGTCGCGCCACTCGCCCTCGCGCGCCTGTCGAAACAGGCGCATGCCCGGATACCAGGGGTTGTCCGCACGCTCGAGATGGAAGCGCCAGTCCGGCGTGCGATTGAGCAGCACCCAGGTTCGCGCCCCCAGTGCTCCCGCCAGGTGGGCGATCGAGGTATCGATGGTGATGACGAGGTCGAGACTGGCGATGAAGGCCGCCGTGTCCAGCAGGTCGCGCTCGCGGGCGGCGAGGTCGACGATGTCCATGCCTGCCGGCAGGTTTGCGCCGGCGGTCCCTGCCTGCAGGCTGTACCAGGCGATTCCCGGCACGTGCGCCAGCGGCGCCAGCAGCGCGGGATCGATGGATCGCTCGCGGTTGTGCGGATTCTGCGGGTTGCCGGACCACGCCAGGCCGACCGCGAGCCGCGCGCCGACGTCCCGGCTGAAGAGCGGGCGGGCCTGCGCAACGCGCTGCGGGTCGGCATGCAGGTAGGGTCCCTGCCAGGGAACGTTCTCCAGCGTGGTGCCGAACAGGCGCGGCAGGCTGAACAGCGGCACGTGGGCGGCGAACACGGGCAGCGGATCCCCCGGGGAGACGAGGTGCGCCACGCCCTCGACGCCCGCCAGCAGCGGCTTGAGGCGCGGGGCGCATTCAAACACCACACGCTTGCAGCGTGCCGCGACCAGGCGCGCATAGCGCACGAACTGGAGCGACTCGCCAATGGCCATTTCCCCGTGCATCAGGATCGTGCCCTCGACGACGCGGCCGTCCCAGGCGGGGCCGGTGAAGCGGCGCGCCGGATTACTGTACTGGTTGTCCATGCGCCAGCGCCATTCGTACTCCCGCCAGCCCTCGGTGTACTCGCCGCAAGTCAGGAGCAGCATCGCCTTGCCGTAGCGGGCCTCGGCGTCCAGCGGGTCGAGCGCGATGGCGCGGTCCAGGCTCGCGCGGGCATCGGCCACCCGCCCCAGCCCGCGGTAGATGTCGCCGAGGCTGGCGTGGGCGCGCGCATCGGTGGGATCCGTGGCGATGCGCCGCAGGTAGCCGCGGATCGCCGCCTCCCAGGTTGCCGGCTCGTGGGTGAGGATCGCGACGTTGCGGTTGGCCTCGGGCTGGTCCGGATCCAGCGCAAGCGCCTGCCGGTAGCAGGCCAGCGCCTCGCCTATCCTGCCCTGGTAGACGAGGACGGCGCCGAGGTTGTTGCACGACCTGGCGTGCCCGGGCTCGAGGGCGATCGCGCGCCGATAGCTGGTTTCCGCGGCGGCAAGGTCACCGGCAAGCTCGCGCAGCCGCCCCATGGCGAAATGCGGCGCCGCCAGTGCGGGACCCGCCTGCATCGCGTCCAGGGCGAGCCGCACGCCCGCGTCGATCTGCTTTGCGTCGGCCGCCTCCCCCGCCTTCCGGGCGAGGCGCACGGCCCTGGCGGCGCGCAGCCGGGAACGGATGGTCCCGAACAGGTCCCGCGCGCCGACGCTCAGGGCGCGTAGCCCGGAATCTTCGACTCGTCCACGACGTCGATCTGCTCCGGGTTGAGGAACTTCTCGGCGTACTTCATGTAGACCTTCTGCCGCACGAAGACGTCGAACAGGTCCGGGTCGATGTGCCCGTTCTTGCGGAAGTTGCCGAGGATCTGCAGCGACTCGGACAGCGTCTTGCCCTTCTTGTACGGCCGGTCGCGTGCGGTGAGCGCCTCGAAGATGTCGGCGATGCCCATGACACGGGCCTGGACCGACATCTGCTCGCGCGTCAGCCCTTTCGGGTAGCCCTTGCCGTCCATGCGCTCGTGGTGGCCGCCCGCGTACTCGGGCACCTTGGTGAGGTGGCGCGGCCAGGGCAGCGCCTCGAGCATCTTGATGGTCGCCACGATATGGTGGTTGATGACCTGGCGCTCGTCGTCGGTCAGCGTGCCGGCGCGGATGGTGAGGTTCTTCAACTCGTCGTCCGAGAGGAACTTCGCCTCGTGCCCCGAGATATCGGTCCAGCGGTACTCGGCAATGCGCCTGACGCGCTCCATGTCCTCGTCGCGCATGCGCTCGCCGCCGACGTTGCAGGCGCGCAGGAACGCCTTGTCGTCCTCGTACTGCCGCACCCGCTCCCGGTAGCGGATGTCCGCCTGCGCGAGCTCGGCGTCGTTCGCGCCGCGGGCCCGCATCTCGAGCTTCTCGCGCAGCGCCTCGACCTGCGCGTCGCGCTTGAGGATCTCGAAACGCGTGTCGATGAGGTGGATGCGGTCGTAGATGCTCTCCAGCTTGGTCGCCTTGTCGACCACGTGCACCGGCGTGGTCACCTTGCCGCAGTCGTGCAGCAGGCCCGCGATCTTGAGCTCGTAACGGTCCTTGTCGCTCATGACGAAGTCGCGCAGCGGACCCTCGCGCGTCTCGTTCACCGCCTCCGCCAGCAGCATCGTCAGGCTGGGAACGCGCATGCAGTGTCCGCCGGTGTAGGGCGACTTCTCGTCGATCGCCGTGTTGATCATGTTGATGAACGACTCGAACAGCTCCTCGAGCTGGTTGATCAGCATGCGGTTGGTGAGCGCGATCGCGGCCTGCGAGGCCAGCGATTCGGCCAGGCGCTGGTCGGAGGGCGAGAACGGCACGATCTCGCCGGTCTTCGTGTCCTGCGCGTTCAACAGCTGCAGCACGCCGATGATCTCGTTCTCGTGGTTCTTCATCGGCACCGTGAGGAACGACTTGGAGCGGTAGCCGGTCTTATTGTCGAACGCGCGCGTGCCGGCGAAGTCGAATCCGTCCGCCGTGTAGGCGTCGGCGATGTTCTCGGTCTTGCCCGAGAGCGCGACGTGCGCCGCGATCATGCTGTGGTTGGGCTTGCCGTCCTTGTACAGCTGGATCGGGTAGAACGGCACCGGGTTGCCGGTGGTGCCGCCCAGGTAGTACTTGAGCGAGGAGGTGCGCACGATCTCGAAGCGCAGCGTGCGGTCCTCGGTGACGCGGTACAGCGTCCCGCCGTCGGCGCGGGTGATGGACTTGGCGGCGGTGAGGATGCTCTCCAGCAGCCGGTTGATGTCGGTCTCGGCCGAGAGCGAGGCGCCGATCTCGTTCAGGTCCTCGAGGCGCCGGACGAGGTCGTCCGCGCTCGCTCCCGAATCCGGGCGCAGCCGCAGCGTCTGCGTGCTGTCCGGCATCCTGCTCACCCGGGGAAGCCGCGGGATGTCGGTCGCGTCACTTGATGCAGACCGAGCGGACTTCCTTGATGTCGGTCATGCCGGTCAGGCACTTCTCCATGCCGTCCTGCTTCAGGGTGCGCATGCCCTCCTGCAGGCAGCAGCCCAGCATCTCGGCGACGCGCGCGTGCTCCTGGATCAGCTTCTTCAGCGGGTCCGTGGCGATCAGCAGCTCGTGCAGGCCGCAGCGGCCCTTCATGCCGGAGCCGCCGCACTTGTCGCAGCCGACGCGCTTGAAGAGCTGGATCTGGCCCTTTTCGTTGCCGTAGTTCTTCACCCAGTCCTTGTAGACGCCCTCCATCGCCGCGCGCGGGTCGGCCTTGAAGCGCGGCGTGTTCTGCAGCTCGTCGCAGTACTCGGTAAGGAACGACTTGAGTTCCGCCGGCTCGGGCACGTAGGCCTGCTTGCAGGAGCACATGCGCTTGGCGAGCCGCTGCGCGAGGATGCCGAGCAGCGCGTCGGAGAAGTTGAACGGGTCCATGCCCATGTCGAGCAGGCGGATGATCGATTCCGTCGCCGAGTTCGTGTGCAGCGTGGCGAACACCAGGTGGCCGGTGAGCGAAGCCTCGATGCCGGTGCCGGTGGTCTCCTTGTCGCGCATCTCGCCGACCATGATGATGTCCGGGTCGGCGCGCAGGAAGGCCTTCATCACCGCGGCGAAGTCCAGTCCTGCCTTCTTGTTCACCTGCACCTGGCGCAGGCCCTTCTGCGTGATTTCCACCGGATCCTCGGCGGTCCAGATCTTGGTATCCGGGGTGTTGAGGTGCTTCAGCACCGAGTGCAGCGTGGTGGTCTTGCCCGAGCCGGTGGGGCCGCAGACGAAGAACAGGCCGTAGGGCTTGGCCACCGCCTTCGTCAGCTCCTCGTGGTTGCGCGGCGTGAAGCCCATCTTCTCGAGCGGGATCGGCTCGCCGGCCGCCAGGATACGCATGACGATGTCCTCGACGCCGCCGGCGGTCGGGATGGTCGCCACCCGCAGTTCGATGTCGAGCGGGCCGAACTTCTTGAACTTGATCTTGCCGTCCTGCGGCTTCCTCTTCTCGGAGATGTCGAGGTCGCACATGATCTTCAGGCGCGCGGCCAGCGCCGCGCGGTAGGATGCGGGCACCTCGATGTAGGGTCCCAGCGACCCGTCCTTCCTGAAGCGGATCTCGGTCTTCGCCTTGCCCGGGTAGGGCTCGATGTGGATGTCCGAGGTCCCCTGGTTGTAGGCGTCGATGATGATCTTGTTGACCAGCTTGACCAGTTCGTTGTCCGCGGCCGCCGAAACCTCGTCGGCTCCCGCCCCCTCCATGGCGCCCTCGCCGCTCTCGTCGTCCAGCCCGGAGAGGATGTCGCCGATGTCGCCGGTGTCCACCGACTCGCCGCCGTAGAACTGGTTCAGCGTTTCCTTGAAGTCCTTCTGCGTCGTCACCCGGTAGACGATTTTCGCCTTGGGGAACACGTTGGAGGCGATGCGCGAGCTGCGGATGCGCTCGGGGTCGAGGCAGAGGACGATGAGGCCCTCCTTGGCGTCGTCGATCGGCACCCACTGGTTGGACTCGACGTACTCGCGCTTCAGGTTCTTCAGCAGTTCCATCGGCTTGATGCGGTCCTGCTTGAACGCCTCGTAGGGCACGCCGAAGAACTTCGACAGCGCGGCGCCGATCGCCGGCAGCTTGACCTGGAACTCGTCGGTCAGCACCGACTCGATGTCGACCGCCTTCTTGCGCGCCTGGCGCGAGGCGAGCTCGAATTCCCCGGCCGAGAGCACTGCGTCCGCGATCAGGAAATCGTACTTCGTCTTGACGGCCTGCGGCTTGGAGCGCTGCTTGAAGGCGATGGCGATGGTCTGCGACAGCTCGTTGACGCCCTCTTCCGCCATCTGGCCGAAGGGCAAGCCGGCCTTGTTGTTGATGATCTGGATGACGCCGACCAGCTCGGCCCCCTGCGGATCGATGATCGGCGCCACCAGCATCTGCTTGGTGCGGTAGCCGGTGCGCTTGTCGACCTCCTGCAGGAAGCGCAGGTTGGGGTTGAGGCCCTTCAGTTCCGCGTCGTCGTACACGTCCTTCACGTTGGCCAGCTTCTTGGAGAGCGCGGCGTAGCCGGCGAGCGAATGCTCGGCGATGGGCAGCTTCAGGTCCTTGAAGGAGTTGAGGCCCGTCTTGACCTTGGAAATGATTGACTGCTTGTCCTCGCCCAGCGAGTAGATCGTCAGGCGGTCGGCGTTGAACAGCACGCAGATGTCGGCGCTGACTTCGAGCATGATTTCATCGATGTTGTTGGTGGCGTGGATCTTGTTCGTCACCGCCTGCAGCTGCTTCTGGAACGCCAGGCGCGCGCCGACGTCCGTCTGGCCCGCAGCAGGATGGCTGAGTACTGCGCTCATCGTGAACCCCCGAAATCTGCTATGACGGTATCGTATCCCCGGCAGGGCGACATATCAACATCCATTGCACTGATTATTAACATTGTTTTTCCCCCGTCGGGCATCCCTTCAGGTGCGGATCCCCGATTCCCAAAGCCCGCCCTCGAGCAGGCACACGCGAAAGCCGCGCTGGGCGAAGAGGAACGCCGCCGCCGAGCTGCGCCGCCCGCTCTGGCAATACACCACGTATTCGCGGGAACGATCGAGCACGGCGAACATGTTGCGCACTTCGTTCAGCGGCACGTTGATGGCCCCCGGCAGCTTGTCGTACTGGTACTCGGAGGGATAGCGCACGTCGAGCCAGAGCGCCCCAGCCTCGATCTTGCTCCGCGCGGCCTGCGACCCCACGCGCTCGAGCAGCGGCTCGCGCAGCAACTCGTTGAAGTCCTTCTTGCCCAGCCGCAGCAGCTCGCCGTCCAGGGTGACCACGACCGAGGCGTTGCGCTTGGCCTCGGAGGCCAGCGCCTCCTCGCCGAAGGCGTCGCCGCTCTTGAGCTCCGCCAGCACCATGCGAGCGCCGCCTACCAGCCGCTCGACCTGGCAGCGCCCGGATTCGACGACGTAGTAGTAGTCGCCCTCGTCGCCCTCGCGGATGACGACGTCGCCGCGGCGCACCGGCATGCGCTCGAAGCGGCCGAGCAGCTCCTCGATGCGCGCGCTCGGAAGCTGCGAGAATACCCCGTGCTGCAGGTTGGCGAGCGAGAACATGCCCGAAATCAGCTTCCAGTCGCTGCGCATCGCCTGCGCCATGCCAGCCGCCTTCCCGCCGGCAGCCTCGCCCGCGGCCACCTGGTCCCAGGTCATCACGATATCGAGCACTTCGTCGTCGACCACCAGCATGTCGGCGTCGGTGATCGCCTTGGCGCGGGTCAGCGGGCTCTCGCGCCGGTTGACGGCGTAGCGCGCGTTGTCCGTGCCACCTACCACCACCTGCGTGCCGCCCTGGCTGAAGACCAGCAGGAGCTCCCCGTCGAGCAGGAAGAGAGAGCCCCCCTTGAGAGACACGTGCCGCAGCGGATCGACGCCGCGGGGCACCCGGGTGAGCGCGGCCAGCGCGGCCAGCTCGCGCAGGCGGTCCGCACCGAGCGAGGACAGCGGATCGAGCGCGCCGAGCTGCTCGGGCCTCGGATGGCGGACGGCATCCGTCATCGCCGGTCCAACGCGCTCGTGCGTTCCACCGGCGCACTCGTGCGTCCCACCGGCGCACTCGTGCGTTCCACTAGAACTCGAATACCTGGTTGTTCTGCAGCATCTTCGGGCGGTAGGCCCCGGCGCCGTCCTCGATCTCCTGCATGGTGAGTTCTATCTCGCCGGGCTTCAGGTGCGTGATGTAGATATCCGGGCTGCGCTCGAGCTTGGTGAGTTCCTCGGCGAGCATCGCCGGACACAGGTGGCGGGAGACCTCGGCGAGCTGCCGCTCCTTGTTCGAAAACGCGGTCTCGATGATCAGGTACTTCAGGTTGGGCAGCCTGTTGGCTATCTTCCACAGCGCGTCGTTGACGCCGGTGTCGCCGCTGAATACCAGGCTGCCTTTGCCGCTGTCCAGGTGATAGCCGACCGCGGGCACCGTGTGGTTGGCCGGGATCGGCGTGATCTCGCGGCCTTCGAGGGACATGGTGCGCCCGACCTCGATCTCATCGTAGCGCATGAAGGGCGCCTCGACGCTCGGGATCTCGGTGAAATCCGGCCAGATCGCCCAGTTGAACAGGTGGTTCTTCATGATCTCCAGTGTCGCCCGCGTGGCGTGCACCACTACCGGCTTGGAGCGCATGCCGCCGACCGTGTCGACGAGGAACGGGATGCTGGTGATGTGGTCGAGGTGCGAGTGGGTGACGAAAACGTGATCGATGAGCGAAAGCTCGGCGAGCGAAAGATCGCCGACGCCGGTGCCCGCGTCGATCAGGATGTCGCTGTCGACCAGGAAAGAGGTGGTACGCAGGTGGCGCCCGCCGATCCCCCCGGAGCAACCGAGCACGCGAAGGCGCACGCGGTCCGCGCCCCTACTTCTCGTCGAACGCGGTGACGCCGTCCCAGCCAGGGGGCGGCGGACTGCGCCGCCAGGCGGCGGTCCGCTCCCCGTAGAGGGCGTACAGCGCGCAGTCCGGGTGCATGCGGTTCAGGTTCAGCAGGCTGACCTCGACCTGGTCCCACTGCTGGGAACGGTAGGCGCGCAGCGTCTGCTGCCACAGCTTGAGCTCGTCCTGCACCGCCTTGCCGACCTCCGCCTCCATGCCGATCGGCTCGAAGATCGCGACCGCCTCGTCCTTGCCCTTCACCTTGATGCGGTCGACTTCCTTGAACACCACGTCCTTGACCGCGTTGCGCGTCGCTTCGCCGACCAGGATGCCGACGCCATAGTACTTGGTGCGCCCTTCCAGGCGCGACGAGACGTTGACCGGGTCGCCCATCGCGGTATACGCGCGCCGCACCTGCGAGCCCATGTCGCCGACGCGCACGTTGCCGGTGTTCAGGCCGACGCCGATCTTCAGCGTCGGCCAGCCCTTCTTGGCGAACTTGTCGTTGAGGACCAGGCACTCCTTCTGCATGTCAATGGCGGCGAGCACGCCGTTGCGGGCGTGCTGCGGATCGTCCACCGGCGCGCCCCAGAACGCCCTGATGGCGTCGCCGATGTACTTGTCGAGGGTGCCGCGGTACTTGGAGCGGATGATCTCGCTCATGTCGGTGAGGTAGTCGTTGATGTACTCGCGCAATTCCTCCGGCTTGAGCGCCTCGGAAATGCTGGTGAATCCGCGAATGTCCGAAAACAGGATGGTCAACTCCGCCGCCTTCGGCTCCATCGAGTACTTTTCCGGGTCGGCGGCCATGCTTTCGACCAGCTCGGGCGGCACGTACTGGCCGAACAGCTGGGCGAACTCGCGCTTGGAGCGCGCCTCGACGAAGTAGCCATAGGCCATGTTGACGACGTACAGCCCGGCGGTCATCAGGATCGAGGCGGCGAGCGGCATGACGGTGTCGGCCTGCGTCCATACGATCAGGTTCAGGCCCGCAATCAGCACCACGCCCGTCAGCGCGGCGACCGACGCGTACAGGGGCGAGAGCATCGGGATCACCAGCGCGAGCGCGATGCCGCCGAGCACCAGCAGGATGACTTCCGCACCGAGGATGTAGGGCGGCTTCTGCTTGATGTTCTTGTCGAGCATGCCGGCGATCAGGTTGGCGTGGATCTCGACCCCCGGGTAGACCGAATCGACCGGCGTCGAGCGCAGATCCAGCAGGCCGGGCGCCGTCGTGCCGACGAGCGCGATCTTGCCCTCGAGGCGCTTCCGGTCGACCTTGCCGGCGAGCACGTCGGCGAGCGAGATGTAGGGGAAGCTCAGCTTGCCGCCGCGGTAGGGAATCAGCGCGCTGGCCGAATCGTCCACCGGGATGGTCAGCGGCCCGACCTTGATCCATTCCATGCCGCCGTAACCCTTGTGCAGGAAGCGCTCGGGCGGATAGCCGGGCTCGACCTTGGGAAAGCCGAGCAGCGTGCGCACCACGGCAAGCGACAGCGCCTCGTAGTACTGGCCCTCGAACTCGGCGATCATCGGCACGCGCCGCACCACGCCGTCGAAATCGACGAACGGGTTGAAGTGCCCCGCGCTGGCGGCGGCCTTCTGGAACTCCGCGATGTTGCCGCCGTAACCGACCCAGTTGGTGAAGCCGATGTTGCGCCCGGTGAAAGTGCCCTTGGGCAGCACCGGCTCCGGAATCGCGGCGATGCGTTTGGCGTCCTTCTCGCTGTTCAGGTAATAGCCGAGCACGACGTTGCGTCCCTTGATCGCCTTGGCGAACAGGCCGTCGTTGTCCAGCCCCGGGCGCAACTGCTGGTACACGTCGAGGAAGCCGGGAACCTGCTTCATCTCCTTCTGCGCCAGGGCGTCCAGCGCCTTGATGCCCGATGAGTAGTCCGACTCGGCGAACACCACGTCGAAGCCGACGATGCCCATCTTGTAGTCGTCGAACAGCTTGTCCATGATGCGCGCCATCACGTCGCGCGGCCACGGCCAGCGGGCGACGTCCTGCAGGCTCTTCTCGTCGATGTCGAGGATGACGATGCGGTCGTCGACGCCGCCGGGCATCGTCAGCCGCAGACGGGTGTCGTAGATGATGTTGTCGAGCTGCGTGACCAGCCCGATGTTGTAGAAGCGCGCCGCGTGCCCGATGAACACGAGGACGATGACGAGCCCGAGGACGATCCGTACGATGTGCTGTTTCAAGGATCCTCCGGCGTGGCCGCGGGTCCGGAGCCGTGGAAGGGCGCAATCAGCCCTTCAGGAAAAACTCCATCTTGATGCCGGCGAGTTCGATCAGGTCATGGTCCTTCAGCGCGTGCGGCGCGGTACCGATCGGCTGGCCGTTCACCGTCGGGCGCGACGCCCCCTCGACATGGGTGATGAAGTATCCCTGCGGTCGCCGCGTGAGCACCGCGACCTGCACGCCTGGCTTGCCGAGCGTGGTGAGGGGCTTGTTCAGTTCCAGTTCCTTGCCGGCGTTGCCGCCCGAAAGCAGCTGGATCGCCCCCAACGGCTGCGCGGGACGCGGCGCGGCCGCTGCCGCCGGCGCAGCGGCAGGGGCCGCAGGCGCCGCTGCCGGAGCGGCGGGCTTGGGAGGGGCAGCGGGGGCTGCAGCCGGCGCAGGCGCCGCGGCGGGTGCACTGGCGGCGGGAGCCGCAGCCGGCTTCTTCACGTCCTTGTCGGCGACGCCCGCGGCAACGGCGGTCGCGCCCGCTGCCTGCACTGCCGCAGCCCTCTGCGCGACGGCAGCCTGGGCGCCGCCTCCGGCCATGGCCTTGGCCTGCTCCGCCGCCGCCTTCATCGCGGCCGGACGCAGCACCATCGTCTTCTCGAAGTCCGCGGCGGCGGCGGCGGGCGCGGCGGTGCCCTCGTTGATGAACTTCAGCTTGTACTTGCCCAGCTCGACGACGTCGTTGTTCTGCAGGAAGTGCTTCTTGACGGCGTTGCCGTTGACCACCGTGCCGTTCGTGCTCCCCAGGTCCTCGAGGAACGAATCGGCGAGTATGGTGACGATGACAGCATGCTCTCCGCTGACCGCCAGATTGTCGATCTGGATGTCGTTGTGCGGTTTGCGGCCGATGGTCGTGCGCTCCTTCGTGAGCGGGATTTCCTTGAGCACCAGCCCGTCCATGCTGAGTATCAGTTTCGCCATAGCTGACCCCTGGGGGTTATTTTAACCACGCAAAAACCTTGGCCATCACGCCTCTGGGCGCGGGGTACTCCCGCAGGACGCGTACGAGTATAACCGATACGTTGTCCTTGCCCCCGTTGTCATTGGCCATCTGTACCAGCTGCTGCGCGGCGAGCTTCAGGTTGCCGCGCATCGCCTGCATCGTCATGCTGATGTCGTCGTCGTCGACCATGTCGCACAGGCCATCGGAGCAGAGCAGGTAGACGTCGCCCACGCTGGTCTCGTACTCGTGGATCTCGGGCTCGACCACCGGGTCGATGCCCAGGGCCTTGGTGACGAGGTTCTTGTGCGCCGCGTGCTTCGCCTGCTCCGGCGTGATCAGCCCGGAATCGATCTGCTCCTGCAGCAGGGAATGGTCGCGCGTCACCTGGCGGAACTGGTCCTCGCGCAGGCGGTACAAACGGGAATCGCCGAGGTGCGCGACCAGCATCCGGTTGTCGTAGAACAGCGCGACCACCAGCGTGGTGCCCATGCCGGCGTACTGGGGGTTGCTCTGCGCCGCCTGGTACACCGAGGTGTTCGCCTTCAGCACGATCTCGCGCACGATCCCGGCCGCGACCGCGTTGCCGTCGCCGTCCAGCGCATAGGGCTGCGTCTGCTCGAGCACCTGCGCGACCTCGGTGGTCACCACCGTCGTCGCCATGCCGCTTGCCACCTCGCCGGCGTTGTAGCCGCCCATGCCGTCGGCGAGCACCACCACCCCGTTGGCAGCATCCGCAGCCACCGAATCCTCGTTGTGCGAGCGGACCATGCCCGGGTCGCTGGCGCTGATGATCTCGAGGTTCTGGCTGAGGTTCATCAGAGCTCGATGTCCACGCCGCCGCCGGCCGCCGGCGTGCCCTGCGCCGCCGGTGACTGGCCGCCGGCAAAGGCGGTGCGCAGCGCGACCGCGAACTCCTCGCCGGTCTGGTAGCGCTGGTCGGCATCCTTGGCGAACGCCGTGTCGAGAAAGGCCACCAGGCCGGGGGGAACGTCGGGACGGATCGAGAGGATGTCCGTCGGCGGCTCGCTGGAGATCTTGAACATCAGCTGCGCCATCGATTCGCCCTCGAAGGGCAGCTTGCCGCAGAGCAGCTGGTAGAGGCTGCCGGCGAGCGAGAACAGGTCGCTGCGGCCGTCGACCTTCTTGCCCGCGAGCTGCTCGGGCGAGCAAAAGCCGTCTGGATCGGGGG
>SXGT01431350.1_pt1 | contig 26440 bp, 24 predicted proteins | sample 3176221 | NCBI WGS metagenome assembly SXGT01 (sample SAMN11356862, study PRJNA531348) | freshwater metagenome | isolation source: freshwater sample F1-120 | place: China: Fuxian Lake, Yuxi | collected 2017-12-25
ATCACCACCAGCAACGCCAAAAATTTTTTGTGCCGCTCTTTAAGAGATCAGACCACTTTTTTTGATGAATTGCAGGGTCGCGCCCGCGGCCCAAAACAGGGTGGTGACCGCAAGGGTAATCTGACCCAGTTTGTCGACCCACAGCAGGCGGACGCAGTGGAAGAAATCGCGCAGGAGAAAGACCACAATTTCAGATTCCTACGCTTTCGGTATCAGGCATAAAGGAACTCAGCCCAAGAGGAGAAATTAATCCCCAAGTATCACTAACCTTCTCTGCTCTTTCGTTAGATAAATTAGAAACTGAGGGACTCTCAGTGAGAACTCGCCCCGCTATCGGGCTCTCGATTCAGCCCTTCTCTTTTTTAACTCTCTCAGGCCGAATGGGACCCTATCTAGTTCTTTCTCAATATAAACAATTCGCTCATGGGGCACCTAAGCCTCGATACGGAATTAACGAGCTCCTGGCAGTAGAATTTTCTATCTCTTCCTGGAAACTAGAAATCGAATGGATCTTGGATCAGGCCTACACCTCTTTTTGGAATAATAATTATAGTTCATCCGAATCACTTCAATATCTTTTCTCATCAAGTGTGAGTTTAGGAATTTCTCATTCTTTACTCTCAAGCATTATCGATGATTCCACGGGCTTTTATCGTACCGTGCAAGCTTTTGATGATAGGAATTCAAGACTTTCTCTGTTTTTGAATGTGAATTTGTAAAACCAGGAGGACTGATGCTCCAAAGAAATAAAATAATAGCTACAACTTTATTATCCTGTGCCCTATTGTTTTCAGGCTGTGCCAAGGAACGTCCGCTCAAATCAATTCTAAATAATGGCCGCCGCCTACCTAAAACCCTCTTTCAAGGGACAGTTCTTTTTCAAAAAACAATCACTGATGTCAAATATGCCGGAAAGGGTAACGAAGGGACTCCTATTGGAGCCTATGATATTTCCAATAAACTTATTCAATTTGAAACCAAAGAAAAAACTCTCGACATCGTCGCCATTGATCCTTTGTTCAAAGAGGAAAAAGCCGCTCTAAAAAGTACGCTGCTAGCTAGCTTTGCGATTAAACATGTAGATATTTTAAGAAAACAGAATTCCGAAGGAGAGGACACTCACGAAGAAGAAGAGACAGATACTCGTCGTCACTGGAAACAAAGATCTCTTATTATTATAGATCCCACTCACGAATCTCAGGATTCCAATTCCAATGAAAGCACTTATGCCACAACTCCAGATGATATCGATATTGATCTCACCACTGGCTCCATAAATATCGATGTTACCTATCAACTAAAAAATGAGACTCAGCTCTCTTTACGTTACAGTTTTTTACCTTATGCTCAGTCTCAAACCTATATTCCAAAAAGCTACCCAGCCACTCTGGCTCTACGCTTCGGCCTATTCAACACCACAACCTTATCCTTCGATAAATATGGACGGGTTTTAGAAAGCGAAGCCAAGAAAACTTCTGTTATGAATCGATGGGACACAAGTAAACCCGTCATCTATTATCTCTCCAAGGATTTTCCTGAGCATCTAAAACCTGCAGCTCAACATGTTTTTACCGAATGGAATAAAACCTTTGAGACCGCTACAGGAAAAAAAGTCCTTGAACTTCGTGATAACTCCGGACAACAGCTCGGAGATTTACGATACAATCTCATTCACTATGACCCCAGTGTAGATGCCTCTCATGGCATTCTGGGCTATGGACCCAGTTATACCCACCCTCGAACCGGTGAGATCATCAAAGCTGATGTAATTTTATACGGAGGAATATTAAAGTCTTCGATTGCAAGGGAACGGCTCTGGACAAAAGTCTTTAACTCTTCAAATGCATCTTTAACTGCAGAGCCAATCCTATCCACAAATCCTATGAACTTAATTAAGGGCTCCTCTATGCCTTTATTCATGGAATCCAGAAATTTAAAAGCTCAAATTAAAGTTCTAAATCCGGAGCTTATTTCTCTTATCTCTAAAAAGAACAATCCTATTCGTTCGCTCCAGAAAGCTAGAACAGAAATTCTCAAAAAGAATAAAAATAACATCACTAGCCTTTCCGAAGATGTGTTGTCACAGATCTCTCATGGAGTCTCAAAATCCAATCTCTCAGATGACGAACTAGAAATAGCTATCCTAATTCCTCTTCTTACTCATGAATTGGGTCACAATTTAGGGCTTAGACATAATTTCATGGGATCATCTGATAAGGCCCATTTTTCCGAAGGGGCCAAGAGCTCAAGTATTATGGACTACGGTTTTCTAACCTCAGAAGAGCCCACTCACCCTGGCCCTTATGACTCAGCCACTATTCAAGTTGCCTATGGGACTTCGCAAGCTAAAACAGAAGAGCTTCTCAATGAGAACTACTATTACTGCACCGATGAAGAGGTCATGACCTCGACTCATGGCATGTGCCATCAATTCGATTCTGGGAATACCTTGTCGGAAGTAGTTCAATCTCAATTTAATCGCTACATGGGATCTTGGGCGTTCAACAATTTACGCAATGACAGAGTCTATTTTAACGGCCCCAACGCCCTAGGAAACTACTTAGGCCGTATTCAGGTTTACCTGTCGCCTCTTCGTTTGATTTATGATCATGCAGATGCTGTCATACGAGCCTTTGAAGAACAGAACCTAGAAAACCTATGGATCCTTTTAAAACAGAGAATTGAAGCAGATAAGAACTCTTCTCCCGATAATATTAAGACAATCACACTAACTCAGGGGGTTCAATTAGGAGAAACAACCACAGGAATCACCCTTACAAGAACTAAACTAGAGAGAAGAATTGATCTTACAAAAGTTCAAGCCCTGTTCAAAGAGGCTAGCCAAGCTAAAACCCTAGCTTATCAAGCTCTCATGACTGTCATTTTAAATGAGACTCGCCCTAATTATAATACGATAGATTCAGTCTCGGGAGAGCTTCAGGTCAGAGGGGTTATTTACGATAAGATCGTCGCATTATTGTTAGCGGGCTCACAGACTTCCGATCCGCTTGAAAGCCAAAACTCAATCTCTCTATTTTCCTCGACAAAGGGGGGGGAATTTAGAGACTTTTTGATGACACTACTTTCGGACACAGCTATTTCAGAGGGCTCAACCAGTTTACAACCTCTATTTGAACTCTCACCTTCTGATGCCAATTTAAGAGAGATTGCGCTTGAAATTGTAGTAAACGAACTGGCAGTTCCAGGAAGCAATGCCTCTTCCCGCAGATTGCTTCATGTAAATCAAATACAACTTCAAAAGAGCTCCCCCTTATTAACAGCTGAAATCCCCTACCGTGAAAAGGCAAAACAACTCTATCAACAATTTTTCAGAGAAAACTTAAGCAAAGATGAAAGAGCTGGAATTAAGGCTAAGTTACAGATGAATCAGATTGAAAGAAACAAAGCTGTTTCAATTGCGGTTACACCAGCATTTCTGGAAGGAGATCTTTACTACGTCGCTCCAGTTTCAATTTCAGACTTAAATCTTGAAACGGCCTCTGGCCATCTTATTCGAGATAACTTGAATGTTTTAGAAGATATGATGGATGCACTTAAAACTGTTATTACTGAAACCCAAACGGCCATTGACACTGAAATAAAAAAACCAGAAGGGGAACGCACTCCCGAATCTGTGGTTGAACTGATAGGAAAAGTCGAGAGTCTTCAACAAAGACTAAGCAACTTAAATCAGTTAGCAGAAAATGAACGGCTTTTTTTAGAAAAACTCTACAAAATATCTAACGGTAGATAAATTTTAGAAGAGTGTTTTTTGTAAATTTTCCCCGAGCCTTGCAAATTGAGGAAAGGAGAACTTTACCAAACGACATTCTTCTATTTTCGCTCTAAGATCTTTAATATCCATACACAATACAGCCATCCCGAGTTCAGCCCATTTCACAGCAAGCTCCACCTGGCCATCATTGGCTTCACCATATCGAATCTGTTTAGGAATCACGATCGTTTTTTTCTTAAGGCGATACAATCTAGAAAGCATCCCTGTGCCTCCATGAGAAATCACGAGTTCCGCATCGGCCATAAACCTATCTAACTCATCAGGTGCCATCATTTTGGTATGCTTAAACTTTGGGATATGAACTCCAGATCCTATCTGTCCGTAAAATGGAAATTTTTGAAGATCTAACTGATAAAGACTGTCGCACTCTTTGATGAGAGGATCAAAATGGCCCGTTGATACAGTGACAAAAATCATAGAACCCATCCCACATATTTCGCCTTAGGCCCCAGTTTCGGCAACAATTCAGACCACTGAACATAGATCTCCTGACAGATGGGATACAACATTCGCGCCGTGATACTGGGATTTTTCACCTGATTCATACATTCAACATGATAAATTTTAGCCCCCAGAAGTTTTGCCCAAAAACAGAAAGGCACTACATTACTTGCCCCAAGTGAAACCACTTTCTCAGGACGAAGTTTCCAGGCCAATCTAAAGGCTCTCCAAAAATGCCAAACAACATAAAAAGGATTTAAGATTCGAAGTTTTCCAAACCAATGAAATAGGTGGGGCACGCTATAAACTGGAATTTCTCCTTGCGTTAAAGAATCGATATCGGGTCCATAGGTCGTTACAAACGCATCCGGAGATTTCGAAACCTGATCAAGTAGCATCAAAGCATTGTGTAGATGCCCTCCACGATCAGTCACCAGCACAAAACGAGATTGCTTCATAGCCTTTAATTTTAGCAAGAAAGATTAGAAACAGAGAAGAGATTAAATGTGTCTTTCAAAATTTAAATATCGATTTTGACGAAATCCAGCATTTTTAAAAAACCGCTGAGATCCTTCGTTATTATGTTCCGTATTAGCCCAAAGAGCTTTAGCTTTTTCACGTCGCGCAACACTGACTACTTCATCGAGAATCGTTTTACCCACCCCTTGACGCCTAAAACGCTCTTCAACATAAAGCTCGTCGATATAAATGGTGAGTCCACCCTTCTCGACACTGTGATACCTAGTTAGAATCACATACCCAATCTTTTCACTCCCCTTCTTAATAAAATAAGGAGTGGCAAGCATTTCATTTTTAAATAAACTCTTAAGCCCCTCTTCAATATTCACTATGGCTTCATAATCGCCTTCGAAACGATACAGGGCCTCAATATAATCTTTTAAAAGCTCAGATTCTTGAAGGGAAACTTTAACCAACTCGATAGGTGCATGCGTTAAATTAGACATAAAGAAATTATAATCCAACTTCGCTCAGACTCAAATAAAAGACTAGAGCGCATCTCAAAACCTATCCGCGTCACGAAAGTGTGCGAATTTTTTCTGGTTGAGGATGCAGGAGTGAGACCCCGTAAGCGTGCCAATAGGCACGTTGAGGAGTCGAACGACGAAGACGATGTCCAGGAAAAATGTAGCCACTTGCAGGGGCGGAGGGTTTTGAGATGCGCTCTAGAAAAGATACTTGATACACTCATCCATTTGAGAGACGAGAATGAGCTTAAGCCCCACTTTGACTTCAGATTCGATCTCTTTGAGTTCTCGTGCATTCTGTTTAGGTAAAAGCACCGTTTTAATATTGGCTCTCTTGGCTGCCAGAAGCTTTTCTTTAATGCCTCCAACAGGCAAAACTTTTCCAGTTAGCGTCAACTCCCCAGTCATAGCAATCCCCGGCTTTATTGGCCTTTGTGTCACTAAGGAATAAAGGCTAGCTGCCATAGTCACACCCGCCGAAGGGCCATCTTTAGGGGTGGCTCCAGCAGGAACATGCAAGTGAAGTGAGAATTTCTCAAAATACTTTTTCGGCAACTCCAATGCAGTGGCTTTGCCTCTAACGAAGGTGTACGCAATATTAGCAGATTCTTGCATAACTTCACCTAGGCTTCCGGTAAGAACAAAACCTCCGCGCCCCTCCACCTGAGCACTTTCCACCGAAAGAACATCTCCACCATATTGAGTCCAAGCTAAACCGGTTGCAGTTCCCACCCACCTATCTAGAGAAATATCTTCAGGAGGATAAGGGGGAAGCCCTAACAACTTTTCTAAAGACTTTAAATGGTCCACAACTACGGGTTGAGTTTTCCCACTGGCAATACGATAAGCCGCTTTACGACAAATTCTCGAAATCTGTCTTTCCAAAACCCGCACGCCAGATTCCCGTGCATACTGTTGAACTAAAAGCTTCAAGCCCTTTTCTTGGAACTTCACATTAGAGGTCTTAACAGCGTTTTTCTTAAACTGTTTCGGAATCAGGTATTTTCTAGCGATATTAAGTTTTTCATTATCGGTATAGCCCGACAAAGTAATAATCTCCATTCTATCCAATAATGGAGGAGGAATCGTATCGAGTGAATTCGCAGTTGTAATAAAGAATATGTTCGAACAATCAAACGGCAGATCTAAATAGTGATCTAAGAAGTCGGTATTTTGCTCGGGATCTAAAAGTTCTAAAAGTGCTGAAGCAGGATCCCCCCCAGTATAAGAGGTTCCAATCTTATCAATTTCATCAATTAAAAATACCGGACTCTGTGTCCCTACTCGTTTTAAGCCTTGAATAAGCTTTCCAGGCATGGCCCCTACATAGGTCCTTCGATGCCCTTTTATCTCAGCTTCGTCTCTCATACCGCCTACAGAAAACCTAAAAAACTTTCGGTTCAAAGCTGTCGCGATTGACTTTCCTAAGCTGGTTTTTCCAGTTCCTGGCGGGCCTACAAAACAAATTATCGTGCCTTCAGAAGTTTGTTTGAGCTTTCTAACAGCAAGAAATTCTAGAATTCGCTCTTTAACCTCTTTTAAACCATAATGATCTTTATCCAGAATCTCTCTGGCTCTTTTCAGATCATAAGACTCTTTAGAACAAACCCCCCAAGGGAGCGAAGTCACCCAGTCCAAATAGTTAATAGAGACCGAATATTCTGAAGACTGCTCTGCTAGTGTCGAAAGTTTGTCGATCTCTTCATTAATCTTAATCTTAGCTTCTTGAGGTAATTTCTTATCTTTGAGTCGTTCTTGAAACTTTTCAATGATTCGATTTTTATCACTGCCATTTCGTCCCAACTCTTTTTGAATGAGCTTTAATTGCTCATTAAGATAAAATTCTCTTTGAGCTGCTGAGACCTTTTGATTGATTTCATCTGAAATTCGACGCTGAACTGACTGTACGTCCTCCTCTTTTTTCAAAAGAAGAAGCAAGGAGTGAAGTCTTTCTTTAACACAAGATTGAGATAAAAATCCCTGATAGTCTTTAACATCTCGGATTAACACTGAGGCCATAAAATCGGCCAATTTTCCTGGACCATCGATATTAACCAATGCCACCTTAACCTCTTCTGAGATCAAAGGATTGTCTTTGGAGATCTGTTTAAATCTAGATAGGCCACTTCGAATAAGCGCTTCCAGCTCAAGCCCTTTTTCCAACTCTTCATAAAGATATTTCACTGAGGCTACATAAAAGGGATCTGTACTGATCAATTTCTTTATTTCAAATCTGTGTAACCCAGACAATAAAACACTGACTTGATTATCAGGTAAATTTATCTTCTTTAAAATTCGTGCGACTACCCCATAACGATGAAAAGGGGTCTCTTTCGCTGTTCGCTTTTTCTCAGGACTTGGTTGAGTCGTATGCACGACCCCTTCAACCGGAAGTCCACTGATCGAGGTCGTAGGCCCTGCGGCTACATTTCCGGCTTCAGGATCTTTATTAAGAATAACTCCAAGCATTCCCCCCTGTTCCATTACCTTCTCTAAGGTTTTAGTCAGTTTACCTTCAGGCAGAATCAAAGGGATCATCATTCCTGGGAAAAGCGTTGTATGAGCTACAGGAAGTAAAAACAGGTTTGAGGGCAAAAGCTCGTCCACTGGGACTAAGGACGAAATGCCAGAGGGGACTGCGGTTAGCCCTATTTCTTCAATATCGCGCTCTTTTGTGGACTTGGACTTTTTATCATCTAGCATATGCAAGATATACTAGGTTCGGATCACAGAGAGTCAACCTAATAGCCTAAAACTTTTGCCAAATTCTTTTAAAAAACCCCTTAAGGAGAGGGGGCTCTCTTTAAGGGTTAAGATCTAAAACTTTATCTCTTTATTATAACCTAGGAGTTGCGGCAGATAACGGGCTTGCTGGGGGCAATCCTCTTCCAGCTAAACAGGCACTAACATACTCAAATAGCCTAGACTGCTTTTCTACAGCAGGTGGCGGTGAAGTTGTAGGGGCCGACTGGGGCGTAGTGGCACCAATGTGAGAGCCACTCCTAACCTCTTCTGCCAAAGTGACCTGACTTAATAAAACAAAACTAACAACAAACAAGAACTTCTTCATGAGCTAACTCCTCTTGAATAATAAGAATGGGGTGGTTGCTCATCCAACCTCATCATCTGCTTAGTGTGCAATGGCTATACCAGATAATCCTTTGCTCACCTTGCACTCTCTAAGTGTCATTAAGAGAGACAGGGCTCCACGATTTTCCCCTACTCATCGGCTAACCCCTTGATTTTCCAAGAACAGCTATGTCTAAAACCCTAACACCTGTAGAGGATAGAAAAGGGCAATTTATGGCCTTTTCAAAGGTCCCAGAGAGTTAAAAGTCCCTTCCTTGACCGAACCCCTTTCCAAAGCTATCCTCTCTACTTCTTATTTTTAATTTAGAAAGCGAGGCAACCATGGATACTTTAGTACAAAAAATAGCTCCAGAATTTAAAACCAATGCGTTAGTAGGAGAGGACTTTAAGCAAATTTCATTAGCTGACTACAAAGGCAAATGGGTCTGCTTGTTTTTCTATCCTTTAGATTTCACTTTCGTATGTCCCACAGAGATCACAGCCTTCGATAATGCGTATAAATCGTTTAAAGAAGCGAACTGTGAAGTTCTAGGCTGCTCAGTCGACAGCCGTTTCAGCCATTTAGCTTGGGCACGAACCCCTCGCAAAGAGGGTGGAATTGGAAAACTTCAATTTCCTCTCCTTGAAGACTTAAGCAAAGATATCGGAAGAAAATATGGCGTCCTTTTAGAAGTGGGTATCACTCTGCGAGGACTTTTCTTAATTAATCCTCAAGGCGTCGTTCAGTACCAACTCGTTCACGATTTAGGTATTGGAAGAAACACTGAAGAGGTTCTCCGTGTATTAAAAGCGCTTCAAGAGGTCGCTAAAACTGGAGAGGTTTGTCCTGCTAACTGGGAACCAGGCAAAAAAACCATGAAACCAGATCCCATAAAATCCAAAGATTATTTCCAATCTGTCTAATTAAGACATCATTGAATTTAAATAGCTGAGGCCGAAGTTCCTTTTAAGGATTTCGGCCTTATCTTTTTTTCCAACTCCCTTTTTCTAGATTGCGCACATACTCTAGAAAGTTCTCTCGAGACTCCATCGTCTTATGAAAGTTACGTCCCCCTCGATTATTGCGGTTATTACGGTTTGGGGACTGTTGAGAATCTCGTTTAAGATTTCCGATATTATCTTCATTAGAATAGTTTCGACGTCCTTCCCGATGAGCTTCTCGTGGAGCTTCGCGATGCCCCTCTCGGCGAGATTCGCCCCGATGGTTATCACGATACCCTTCTCGATGCCCTTGCCCTTGAGAATGTTGAGAGGAGTGCTGTGGACGCTGCGGCCCTCCCCCTTGCGGTAAATGTTTCGACGGAACTTGTAATCGTCTCTCGACCATTCCCGAAACAAGCTCAATCACTAATTGATCTAGACTGACCTTTTCCTGTCTTGAGAGCAGATCGAGACGTCGATAAAGCCCTTGAGAAATCGGAACATGAAGTGTCTCGGGATAGTTTCGAGTTTGAAAGGGTTCAGGAAAGCTCTCCCCTTGCCTTTTCATTAAATTTAAATGGCTCTCAAGTCGATTTTCACAGTCTCGAATAACATCGGCCTTTGAAGTTCCCGTGGCTTTTACATGTTCAAATTCCAACACTGAAGCGATAAATTGGTTTTGGGACTTATCAAAATAACACTGAATCACGTACTCATCTGACAACCTAGTTCGCAAAGGCTCAGCGGTTTTCTCATTCTTTGCATTCTCATTTTCAGAGACTTTCTCATTCTTATTTAAAGAGAGTTCAGATAGTGGCTCATGGGAACCATCCCCTTCTACATGCACCTTTGGGCTCTCTTCAGAAACAGTAGTTTCAGTTTGAACTGTTAACAACTTCTCTTCAGTTTGATCATCTGTCTTTTCTTCCATTTCGTTCGGTGAACTCTCTAGAACAACTTCTTTTGAAGTCTCTTTTAAAGACTTAACCTTTTTCTTTTTTCCACGAGTAGATGACGAACGTTTTCCCTCTGTCATAGTGTGCTCTCCTAACTTTTAACTTCAATTACCGATTTCTCTTTTCCCCGGAACTCGGTGTAAAACCCGATTCTTAATTGGGATATTTCACAGATGAAAAATTCACTGATGTGAATTGAAGATCCTTTGTAATAGAAAACCTGCAGAATGAAAAGCACAACTCTAGAAATTATCACTTCTCGTGGGTTCAGGGTGGCTTCACACCCTCTTTTTCGATACTTACTTTATTAAGTAATTTCAATCCTTTATATTGGTGCATTCTTACCTGGATTACTTTGGTCTTACTACTTGACTTCCCCCCCTTAAATTCACATAATGAGCTTGGGACGTACTTGGACTTAATAAGTCCCATAAGACTACTTTAGATTTGTATGAAAACCTTTTTCATGGAAGTAGTTGAATTTATGAGATTTAGTTATGTTAAGAGTGAACAAAAAAATTGAGTATGGAATTATTGCTCTCCACTACTTAGCCCAACAAGAGGAGCAGACGGCCAGCGTGCGTGAAATAGCAGCCACCTGTAAAATTCCTGAGACCCTACTCTCCAAGATCATGCAGACGATGAAGTCCAAAGGTATCGTACAACCCATGTATGGAAACCAAGGGGGATACAAACTCACCCGTTCGCTGAATGAGATCAATTTATTGGAGATAACTCAGATGATTCAAGGCCCCATTCAATTAACTGAATGTGTGGAGACCGAGACCCACACCTGTCCAGTTAAAGCCACCTGCACCATTATTTCGCCCATGAATATCTTAAACCAAAAGATAGTTAAACTTTTTCAATCAACTTCATTAGAAGCTTTAGCTGACAGGAAGAATGTCGTATGAAATTTCCTATTTACTTAGATAACAACTCGACTACCCCTCTAGATCCTCGAGTACTAGAGGCAATGATGCCTTTTCTCACTGAGAAGTTTGGAAATGCCGCCAGCCGAAGCCACGCCTTTGGATGGGAAACAGAAGAGGCTGTAGAGAAATCTCGAGCTTCAATCGCTAAACTCATAGGTGCCAATCCTAAAGAGATCGTTTTTACCAGTGGAGCCACCGAAAGTATCAATATAGCCCTAAAAGGGGCAGCTGAAATGTATGCTGAGAAAGGTAATCACATCATCACTGCGGAGACTGAACATAAAGCTACTTTAGACTCAGCTAAATACTTAGAGAAGCACGGTTGCACAGTGACCTATTTACCCGTCGATAAATATGGATCTGTCACCCCTGAACAGGTTAAAGCAGCTATCACCGATAAAACTATTTTAATCTCTCTCATGCATGCAAATAATGAAGTAGGAACTATTCATCCTATTAAAGAGATCGGAAAAATTGCTAAAGAAGCAGGAATTTTATTCCATGTCGATGCCGCTCAAACAGCGGGAAAAATTCCCATCGATGTAGAAAAAATGGGAATCGATATTCTCTCTCTTTCAGCTCACAAAATGTACGGTCCCAAGGGGGTTGGAGGGCTTTACGTTAGACGCTCAAACCCAAGAGTCCGTTTATCTCCAATGATTCACGGAGGGGGACATGAGCGAGGGTTTCGCTCAGGCACTTTAAATGTTCCAGGTATTATCGGTTTTGGAGCCGCAGCAGAAATTTGTTACACCGATCTAGACAAAGAAACAGTTCAAGTTAGCGCATTGAGAGATCGTTTAAAAAATGCTCTATTCTCTCAGCTTGATGAAATTTTCCTCAATGGAGATCCTGTGAAGAGGCTTCCTAATAACCTCAACATCAGCTTTGCATTTGTCGAAGGAGAGGCCATGATGATGGGACTCAAGGAGGTCGCTGTATCTTCCGGCTCGGCCTGTACTTCAGCCTCATTAGAGCCCTCCTATGTTTTAAAAGCGATGGGCATCGGAGAGGATTTAGCCCATACCTCGATTCGCTTCGGACTAGGTCGATTTACAACTGAAGAAGAGATAGATTTTGTCATTGAAAAAGTGGTGGGAGTCGTCAAAAAACTGAGAGATATGTCACCCCTTTATGAAATGGCTAAAGAAGGTATTGATTTAAAGTCTGTCCAATGGACGACGCACTAAGGAGAATATTATGGCATACGGACCTAAAGTAATTGATCACTTCAACAACCCAAGAAATGTGGGCTCTTTAGATAAAGGGGACACCTCAGTGGGAACCGGTGTTGTGGGAGCTCCGGAGTGTGGAGATGTGATGAAATTACAACTTAAGATTAACGCTCAAAATATCGTTGAAGAGGCTAAGTTTAAAACTTTTGGTTGCGGCAGTGCGATTGCAAGCTCAAGCCTTGCCACTGAATGGGTTAAAGGAAAAACGGTTGAGGAGGCTCTACAAATTAAAAATACCGATATCGTCAATGAGCTATCCTTGCCCCCCGTAAAAATTCACTGTTCAGTTTTAGCTGAGGATGCAATTAAGGCAGCTATTGAAGACTACAAAAAGAAACAGCAGAAAAGCACAGAAGAGTAGGAATGTATTAAATCGGAGATAGTTATGATTAACTTAACTGAATCGGCTGTAAAACATATCAAACGGTTTCGTGAGGATGAAAAAATGCCCGAAGGCGGCCTGCGAGTAGGGGTAGTAGGCGGAGGGTGTAGTGGTCTTTCTTATAAATTGGAATTTCAGAAAGAACCTCAGCCTAATGATAAGATTTTCGAACAGGATGGAGTTAAAGTTTTTATCGACCCTAAAAGCTATCTTTACGTCAAAGGTCTTACTCTAGATTATCAAGGGGGCTTAAACGGAACAGGATTTAACTTTAAAAATCCTAATGCTTCCAAAAGTTGCGGTTGTGGTACTTCATTCTCAGTCTAATAAAATCAAATGCTGGAAATGTTCCCATGAAACATCTCCTTCTGTTTTTTGTGAAACCTGCCACTCGATTTTAGATTATCGAGCTGACATCTCTCTATCTTATTTCGATGTTTTGCAAATCAAAGAAACTCTTTTACTCAATGAGGATGAGCTTCGAGCGAAGTTTTATGAGCTTTCCAAAAAGCTACACCCTGATCAATTTGCAAATTCGCCTCATCCGGCCCCTCAATATGCGCTAAGATGGACGACAGCTTTAAATCGAGCCTACCAAACCTTAAAAAAGCGTGAAGAGAGAACCCAATACCTAATTGAAAAGTATTTAGCCCCCTCCTCTTCTGCAGCAAAAGCTGTGATTCCTACAGAACTCGCTGAAGCCTACTTTGAGGTTCAAGATCTTCTCAGTGAAGGACAGATAGAACCTATAATTAAATTTAAAAAAGAGCTCGAAAAACAACTTAAAGAGAGTGAAAAAGCTTGGGAGCCTTTAGCCAAAGCTTTTGATGAGGCCCCTAATAAAACTCAAGTTGCCGAACTTTTGAGAAGGCATGAAAATCGCGATAAATATATCCACTCCATGCTGACTGACATAGAAAGAAAAGTGAAGTCATGATTGTAGGAATTGATCTAGGAACCACTCATAGCTTAATCGGTACGCTCGAAAGAGGTCGTCCTAAACTTTTTAAAGGTGAAGATGGAAGCCCTTTAGTCCCTTCTATTGTTGAATTTCATGAAACAGAAGGAGTTCGCGTAGGATCTATAGCTAAACAGGCCCAATCAAAAAATATTTCTCGAATTCTTTATAGCGCGAAAAGATTTATGGGCCGAGGGCTTTCTGATGTTAGTCAATGGATAAAGCTTCTGCCGTTCGATTTTTCCGAGAGCTCAGAACAGATGATTCGCTTCAAGATAGGTGAGAAATCCTACACCCCTATGGAAGTGGGCTCTTTTGTTCTTAAAAAGCTTAAAGTAATGGCAGAAAAAGAGAGTGGTGAGACAGTAGATAAAGCGGTCATTACTGTGCCTGCTTACTTTAACGATGCTCAACGACAGGCCACTAAATTTGCCGGAGAACTGGCGGGGCTTGAGGTCGTTCGAATTGTCAATGAACCCACAGCTGCTTGTTTGGCTTATGGACTTGATAAAAAAGCCTTTGGAAATATCGCTGTTTTTGATCTAGGCGGTGGAACTTTTGACATCTCAATCTTACGTGTTACAGACGGGGTTTTTGAAGTTCTAGCGACTCATGGAAATACCGCTTTAGGGGGCGATGATTTTGACCATGCTATCGCTGAACAACTGGCTAAAAAGATACTAGAGCAAACCGGAATCGATCCACGTGCTGATAAACACTCCCAAGCTCTTTTGATTCTGGAAGCAGAAAAACTAAAAAGAAAATTATCAGATGAGGAATCAATTATCTGGAGCTGGACAGAGCCTCAAAAAGGCGAGAGCTCCTTTTCACTTCCCCTCTTAAGAACAGAGTTAGAAAATTGGATTCGCGCTATTGTTGAAAAGGCCAAGGAACCTTGCTTACAATGTTTAAAAGATGCAGGACTTAAACCTTCGCAAATTACAGATGCCATTTTAGTTGGAGGAAGCACACGGGTTCCACTCGTAAGAAAATTGGTACAGGAACTTTTTCATCGTGAGCCTATCTGCACTATTAATCCAGATGAAGTGGTAGCGATTGGAGCTGCAGTTCAAGCCAATATTTTAAGCGGCCAAATTTCAGGAATGCTACTCCTAGATGTCATTCCCCTCTCTTTAGGGATTGAGACCATGGGTGGAGTTGTAGGAAAAATTATCCATCGAAACTCGACGATTCCTATTTCTGCTTCAGAAACCTTTACTACCTATGTAGAAGGGCAAACTTCAGTCGACATTCATGTTCTGCAAGGGGAACGTGAATTGGTAAAAGACAACCGCAGTCTTTCCAAATTTCAATTAAAAGGGCTCCCCCCTCTGCCTGCGGGAATTCCAAAGATCGAAGTTGAATTTATCATTGATGCCAATGGAATTTTAAACGTGAAGGCCACGGAGATTCGGACCTCAACTACCGCCAGTGTGTGTGTCAATCCCAGCTATGGGCTGACCGATCTCGAAGTTGAAAAAATGCTCTTCGATTCTTTTGAGAATGCCGAGAAAGACTTTGAAGAGAGATTTTTAATTGAAGCACGAATCGAAGCTGATAGCCTTATTCGAGCCACACAAAAATCTTTGCTCAAAGGAAAAAGCTTAGTTAATGCTGAGGATCTCGCCCAAATTAAAAAGGCCATGGAGGAGCTTCAGACCTCTGTTTCTGGGAAAGATCGCAAACTCATTAAAACTAACATTGAAGCCTTAGGGGAAAGAACAAAACATATGGCAGAGCTACTCTTAAACCAGGCTTTACAAGAAGCCCTTCAAGGTAAAAACATAGGAAACACCCCATGAAATGGACCGATGTACAAGAGATTGCAATTCTTCTCTATGAGACCTACCCAGATCTAGATCCTCTCACCTTGCGATTTACCGATCTTCACAAGAAGATCACCGATCTTCCCGGATTTGACGACGATCCCAAACGATCTAACGAAAAAATTTTAGAGGCCATTCAAATGCGATGGCTAGATGAAAGAGACTAGAGTATCGCTAATAAAATTAGTAAATGGGCAGGCTACTCATTGCTCTAATTTAATGGATAAAGTTCTCTGCCCAAATTGTAGGAACACATCCTACCAACCATTCAAGAAATTACGCTCCAAAAATGTAATGACTGTAACTTGATAATAAATCCAATTATCATGACGCCAAATATCGAAATGGCTATGGAGTCCCAATATTTTGAAGAAAACTACTCTACTGAGCCCACTTTCTGGGTCCGGTGCTTCGAATACCTTAACAACTTAAGAACCTATAAACGACTTCGATGTTTTAATATGAACTCCAAGCGGGTTCTTGAAGTTGGTGTCGGAAGTGGTTCCTTTTTAAATTTCATGAAGTTGAAGGGCTATTCTGTCGAGGGCTGTGACCTTGCTGTGTCACCCAATTTACTGGAAAGAAACTTCTCTCCTGATAAAGCTAATACTGTCTGGAAAGGAGATCTTACTTACGTGTGGACAAAAGAGGGTTGGCTTTTTGGGGCTGTTATTATTGACCTGTGGTCAAGACAAGTGGTGGGTTGGAGTATGGATAAAAGGATGACTAGAGAGCTCACTTTAAATGCACTTAAACGTCGTCATCCTAAAGATGGGCTGATTCATCACTCAGATCGTGGAAGTCAGTATGTAAGTGCTAATTACCAAAAATCACTTAAAACTCATAAGATGGTTTGTAGTATGTCACGTAATGGTAACTGCTGGAACAACGCTCCAGTAGAAAGTTTTTTTTCACACACTTAAGACAGAAATGATTTACTGGGAAGAGTTTAAAACTAGAGAGAAGACTCTTAGAAAGATTTTTGAGTGGATAGAAGTTTTCTATAACAGACAACGTAGGCACTCAACGCTTGGGTATTTATCTCCAGTAAATTTTGAGATTGAAAATCTAAAACAATGTGTTTAACTGCAAGTCCACTTTTGGCAGGGAAATTCTACAGAGTACTTGTTAGGCCGACAAGAGACTTAAAAAGAGTTTTTAATTGTGCTTCACAATCAAAAGAGAAAGGTTCTTTTTTGTCAAAAAAAAATTACAGAAAAAAATATGTTTAGATTTAATTTTGAGAAAAAATATCAGATTGAATCAAATATGAAGCTCTCGAACCTATTAGTGGGATGTCTGGCATTGCTATTGGTTGGATTAGCAGTTTACCTAATTAAACCTTGGGGGCAGTTTCCGCTTAATGATGATTGGGTTTACACCGCCAATGTCTTCGAAACCATCAAAAATGGAAGGTTCACGGTCCCCTACGGACAAAGTGCTTGGGCAATTCCTCAAATTCTAATTGGTGTTTTGTTGGGATCTCTAACATCCATGTCAAACGCTTCCCTACGAAGCATTGGTCTAGTGGTAGGTGTCTTAGCGGCCTTTTTTACAATTGTTGTTGCAGAAGATGCTTTGACAGCACCTCAAAACCGAAAATTGAAAATCGTTATTCGAATTTTGGGGTTTTGTTGCGTTTTCTTTTATCCGGCATTTTTGAATGTTAGTTTCTCATTTATGACGGATCCATTAGCTCTGCTCTTTTTGTGTTTGGGCGTTCTGAGTGGGGGCTGGTATATCAAGAAGCGTTCTTGGTCAAGCTGGACGATCGCTCTATTCTTCCATCTCTGCGGTGTTGCTCAAAGGCAGTTTTTGTTTTTACTTACATTTGCGACAGTTTTTGTTTACCTTGAGAGAAACGGATATCTTTCTAAGTTTCGGTCGGGCAGTAGAATTCTTAACTGTACCCTGAAGGAAATTTTTCAGTTAAGCCTGTTTTTGCTTTCAGCTCCTCTAATACAACTCTGGTGGAAAAAAGTGTCTCCCGTTTCAATGGCCGATCTTGAATTGTTACCTAATTTCCAACTTCTACAGAGGCCATATGAATATCTTATTTATTTAGGTTTTGCTTGTTGTCCGATGTTTTTCTTGCCCTGCTATAAAATAAGAGACATTCAAAATAAATGGCGGAAAATTTGTAGGCGCATTAATTTCGGTGTCATGTTTATTACCGCAGTACTTGTAATTTTGGGTTACGGAATGCCGTTTTATAATAATCTACTATCCAAATTTGGTTTTTTGGGAGTGAATGAGGTGTTATTAGGTGCGCGATCAGAGGCAATCAAGATGCCCATCAGAGTTTTATTAACACTTCTATCTCTTTCGGGGGCTTGTCGATTGTTGTTGGGGGGAGAGCTACTTTGCTCTGACCCCCAAAAAAGCGATCGCATAAAGATTTTGTTTCTGTTTTCAACTCTGTACTTTATCATTTTGGTCGTTCGTAACGGTCACTTTGACAGGTATTTGATCTTATTGATTCCTGCAGGACTTTGTTTGGCATTTCGAACTATTTCATCAGTCGATCTTAATTTAAAACAACTCTTTGGATCGGTGGTTTTATTGATGTGTTATTTTATGTTCTCTACGACTCTTTTATCAGATTACTTCAGGTGGAACGAAGCTCGATGGAAAACCATAGATCTAGCTATCGGTAAGTACAACATAAAGAGAGAAGATTTAAACGGGGGCTATGAGTTTTGTGGCCAGATCGAAAGAAAGCCTTGGTCTTGGAAGAACCCTAAGAGTTATTCATATTTAATTAGTTTTTCAAAACTATCTGAATTTGCAGTTAAAGACAAAGTCTCTTACTTTTCTTATTGGGGCGAGCACACTAAATTTATGTATTTATTGGAGCGGCAATAGCTAAGAGTGAGAGATTCTTTTTTTAGTTCTTAAAAGTGTCTTCCAAGATCATAATCTTGAAAAGTATCTGGCGCCGAATTAAAACAAAAACCCACCATTACCTTTTTATTAAACTTTTCGGCTCGCCTTCAAAACATGGGGTCAGGCACGGTAAAGAAAAGGGAGTGTAAAGCGGTTTGTGTGAGGGTGTTACTTCTTTTGAGTTTTATTAAACAAAAAAGGCGAACACTCTCATACTAATTAAAGCAGAAGCCAATCTCCCAGAAACGCGTAAAACATTCAAATCTCTTTTAGAAGAGCCTAAAAAAAGTCTTTGAATTGATGAGGTTTGATTTTAAGAAAATAGCTAAGAGAACGCTTTATGAGTTATTCCAGGTGGAACTCATCGATTATTTAGGTAGGAGCAAGTATGAAAAGACTGGGTTAAAATCTAATCATCGTAACGGCTATTATGGCAAAAAGTACACCCCTAAAAATATAGGGGAACTCAATTTTATGATGGCTCATCGAGAACTGTTGAAGCAACCACCCGGCGGGTACGGGGTTAACTGGTTAGTTCTATAGCGCCAAACTGTTTTTGTCTGCGTCGCATTAAATTATTGCTATTACAATACTTATCTAAATTCTTCCTTTGCTATCAGTTTTTATTTTTCAAGATCCTCTAAATTTGATACGACGATCTTAGCAACTAATTTACGTTCCATTGCTGGTAGTACGTTCAGGAATATGTAACCGGGGGGTTTCATGTCTTGGATTAAGTCTTCTAGTTTAGTTCTTTTATGTTGGGGCTCCTTTTGTCTGGGAGATCGAGTTGAATTTATCTCTTCAGCTCAAAACCAGGCAGAGTTAATTGTAAATCCAGTCATGAGTCGTGAAGTGGTCTCTCCCATTATGGGAGACTTTGTACTTCCAGCCTTAGAACGAAATACTGTTCTCGATGGTTTTACAGAAATATCGGTAGCAGGCCTTTCTTTATTAGGGCAATTAGGTCGCCCTTCTTTACCAACGACAGGAAAACTAATTGCCGTACCCGAGGGTTATCGACCTGAACTTACTATTATCGAAAAAGAGGAAACAACCCTTTCAAACACTTGGGTTGCCCCCTATCAAGCCAAAACAAGATGTGAGTGTGACAAAAAAAAACTCTTTGTATTTGATTCCAAAACTTACGAATCAAACGAAGCCTTTCCGGCTCAAGTCATAGAACTCCAAACAGTAGGGGCGCTTCAATCTCTTAACTTTGCTCGCATAGCTATTAACCCGATCCAATTTCACCCAAAAGATAAATCGATTTCGGTCACTTATCGACTCAAATTCAAAGTTCAATTCATTAAAGAAAAAAATTCTCTGAGCCATGCATTGCCAAAAACACTTTTTGGACTCGCTCAAAACATGGCTTCTAATGGAAAAGCTCTTGGGACCTCTGTGATAGCTAATTCCCAACCGGAAAAAATGTTAATTGTATCCCCAGAAATTTTAAAATCGGCATTAAGATCCTTCATTCAATGGAAATCCCAAAAAGGAATCGCGGTTGACTGGGTGAGTTTCGAAACAGCTGGAGGAAGTAAAGAATCTCTACAGAAGTATATTAAAAACTATTATCAATCCCAGGAAACCAAACCTACCTATTTACTTTTAGTCGGTAATGCAGAAACGCTTCCACCGTTTATGGAAATGACTACGACAGCCAATAAGGAACAAATAGCTGCAAGTGATTATCCCTACACTTTACTCAGCGGAACAGATCCTATCCCAGATATCCTTTATGGTCGTTTACTTGCCAATAATGAAGAAGAGGTAAGAGTACAAACCTCTCGATGGATCGAGTACGAAAAAGCTCCCGAAAGAGCTACTTGGTACTCTAAGGGTACCGTCATAGCTAGTAACGAAAAAGGCTCCGGACTATCCGATAAAGAATACGTTTCAAGTATTGCTAGTCATTTAAAAAAATATTCTTTTCGAGAAATCGATGAGTTTTTTCAAGAGGATCAAACAGCCACGACCCCCAATATTTTAAAAGCAGTCTCCGAAGGAAGGTCCTGGATCACCTATATGGGTCATGGATCAGGTTTAGGGTGGCTTAGTACTAATGATGATTTTGACGTAAATGCAGTGAACAATCTCTCTAATTCCAGATTGCCATTTATTTTAGACATTTCGTGCGCTAATGCGGATTACATCAACCATCAAACCCCATTTGCGAAGGCTTGGGTCACTCGTAAATCGGGAAACAATAACGCTGGAGCGGTTGCTTACTACGGCGGTAGCGTTGATATCAGCTGGGACCCTCCTGCCATCATGGCGGTAGGGATTTCCAAAGCCCATTTCGAAAAACCCATTCACAATTTAGGTGGAACTGTATTGGCAGGTCAGATTTACCTTTCCGAGCAGAAAGGAGCAGGAGATGAACTTATTGACAATTTGCGTTGGTACCAGCTTCTAGGAGATCCCTCTCTTGAGTTGAGGACTTCAGAACCTACTCCTATCAGAGTAAAGCAATCCGTAAGAAGCAACGGCAATAGTAAAACATTAACTTTGAGCATTACAAATATAAACAACCAACCTGTCGCGGGAATATTAGCCTCTCTTTCGTCGTCAAATGAATCGAAACCCTTAGCTACCGGCAAAACTGACTCTCAGGGTCGAGTTACGCTAAATCTAAAAAATAATCTTTCAATGACAAACTTACTTCTCACAACCAGCGGTTATAATATTGAAACTCAGATTTCTCGGGTTAATGAATGAAATCCTTAATAAAACACTTGTTAAGATATGAAAAGGATCTTCTACCCATTACTCATCAGCTGTGTTATTTTTTGATTAGGTAAATAGCTCGTAGTTTCATCAATTTACAAAATTTGTAGTCAATAAAAAAATCGGTTTTCAACTATTCGGAGGCTTCTATGTCTTGGTCCACCAAGGTGTGTTTCTTCGCGGTTCCGTTGTCTCTTGCGATCAGTGCATTTGGACAGCGTATTGAATTTAACTCAAAGGGAGATCGAGCTATTGTCGAATCACACCTTTTGTCCAGAGGGAATGAGGTTAGCCCTGTGGAACTTACGCTCTCCGTGCCTTTTATCGACGTAGAGAAAACGCAAGATGGATTTGATTCTGTTACAATCAAAGGTTTGGTTCCAACGCCTCAAGTAGGCTCACCAGAACTAGCCACTACAGGACAACTAATTTCAGTACCCGAAGGTTACAAAGCCACTTTAACTATCTTGGATCAAAAACAGATCGAAGTTCCCAATGTTCGAATCCAACCCGCTCAAAGAAAATTTCGATGCAGTACTGGTAGAGCTGAAGCCTTTGCATTTAATTCAGCCCTCTACCAATCCGACGTTCTTTTCCCTGCTGAAATTGCAAAGCTAGAAGAGGTAGGAAAACTTCAAGACCTCCGTTTGATGAGAGTTGCGATGACTCCAGTTCAAATGGATTTTGCAAACAAATCTCTCAAAGTCACAACTGAGTTGAAAGTAAGAGTCACCTTTAACAAACTTTCTTCTTCAAAAAGCACCACATTACTTCCAAAATCTCTCTATCGACTGGCTCGACTAGCAACGGTTAATGGACAAGGGCTTGGAACTGCAATTCGATCTCAACAAGCTCCTGAAACGATGTTGATCTTAGTCGCTGATGAATTCAGACAAGACATTGCCCCTTTGATCACATGGAAACAACAACGAGGCTATAATGTTGAAGTTTTCACGTCGACTGAGGCCGGGGGAACCAAAGAATCGATTCTGAAGTTTGTTCAACAATATTACGACTCTCATAGTGTTAAGCCTTCGTATTTGATCACAATCGGAAATAAAATAACGTTACCCACCTACATGGAATCAACTTCAAGTGGCCCGGCAGCTTCCGATTTAAAATACTCGCAACTTTCGGGATCCGATAACATTCCAGACCTGTTTTATGGTCGCTTGGTAGCAGATAATAAGTTAGAACTTAAAACGCAAATAAATCGATGGATCGACTACGAAAAGAAACCAGAAAAGGGAGCCTCTTGGTATCACGATGGTATGACCATTGCGAGTTCAGAGGGTTCAGGCCCTTCTGATAAGGAATATGCAGAGCAGATTCAAGAAATCCTAAAAGCTAACACTTATAAAAGTGTAGATAGCTTTTTCGCCAGTGAAGAAACAGCCACAGCTATGAATATCACGCAATCTGCACTTCAAGGGCGTTCTTGGATCTCCTATTTCGGTCATGGTTCAGGAACCTCTTGGGGCTCAACCAATGACACTTTCAGTAATGCTGAAGTAGCTTTGTTAGAAAATACGGATAGACTTCCTTTTCTAATCGATGTGGCTTGCCAAAATGCAAGTTGGGTAAAACTCCCAAAATGTTTTGGTAAAGCTTGGGTGACTCAGACAACCCAAGATAAAAAAGCTGCAGGCGCTGTGGCTTTCTACGGAGGAAGTGTAAATATCAGCTGGCATCCCCCCGCAGTGATGTCGGTAGGAATCGCGAAGTCTCACTTTGAAAAGAAAATCTCTTCTCTCGGTGGTAGCGTTCTAGCCGGTCAACTTTATCTATTCGAAAAGATGGGGGAGAATGAGGAAACACTTGATAACTTAAGATGGTACAACCTACTTGGGGATCCTTCTCTCCAAATAAGAACTGATACTCCTATAAATTATCAAGTTAAGAAAACTATATTTCGTTCTGGAGACAATGTGATGTTAAACCTGACCGCTAGTAACAATATGGGCGAAGGGGTTCCTGGTTTAACGGTTGCTATCACTACCTCAAGCCGAGGAATCATTGCAGTAGCAAAAACTGGAGCCGATGGTAAAGCAGCGCTTTCCATTCCTTCACTGATCGCTTCTGGTCCAGACACTCTAATCACAGTATCTGGTTATAATGCAGAAACGGTTCAAGTTTCTGTCGCTGAATAAGTAATAGGTATTCATTAAAACCGCTTCTCTTAAAACAAGAGGAGCGGTTTTTTTTTATTCAGAAGGTTTTATTAATTTAGATATCTAGTAAGGGAAAGGGGATCAATCACCGCGCAAAGTGCGAGCCAGCAACTGATGAAAATAATACCCACCTGCCTCTCGTTTAACGCTGAAGCGGCCCGTGTCATACGATCGGCTCTTCAAACCGCGCTGCACTTCATCGCAGACGCCAATATCTTCGAGCTGTACTTGATGGGCAAGCGCGATGCTTTGCTCGTTGAAACGACGGGCTTCGTCGCTCTCGATGTCGGTGAAATAAAAATCGAACAGCACCCGGCAACGGTTGGGCCCAAGCGGCAACGTCAGGTTAATGTCCATGACGCCTTGGTAAAGGTTCACCATTAAATTGGGAAATATCCACCAGTAATAGGCATGCGTACCGGTGCGGACCTTATTAACGGTCGGATCATTCGACGGCTTGATCGGACTGATCTGCACGGTATTCATGCCATGTAGATCCGTGCGATACTTCGAGTAATCGAGCGCCCCAGCCAGTCCCGGGTGTACCGTATTAACGTGGTAACCGCCATCTTGATAGTTGTCGACGAACACCTTCCAGTTGCACTCGAGCACATAGTCGCGCCGGCCGGCGAAGTGAAGCGTATCGATGCCTGACCCTTCGGTCATGCGGGGAAACGGATCAAGAAATGCAGCGAGTGATTGGATCGGCGTTCCCTGATGGACGAACACGAACGGCCCCCATGTGTCGACAGCTATCGATGGCAATCCTTGCTCATCCTTATTAAAATTCTCAACGCCATTAAACTCCGGCGTGCCTCGCAGTCTACCCTGTAGATCATAAGTCCAGCCATGATAGCGGCAACGCAGCTTGCTCGCATGTCCGCATGGCTCGTTGATGACCTGAGCTGCCTTGTGCCGGCAGGCATTGTGAAAAGCACGTAGCGTCCCCGTTTCGTCACGGATAACTAGAATCGGCTCACCAGCGACTTCAATCGTCAAAAATGAGCCGGGCTCCTTCACCTGCTCGACCCTACCAACGTAGAGCCAAGTATTGCCAAAGACTTTTTCGCATTCAAGAGCGTACAACTCGGAATCGAAATACCAGGCGCTAGGGATCGTATGCGCCGTAGAGAGTGGTAAGGTGGGATCAAACGAGTTGAGAAGCTTTATTAACCGTTCAGACATAGCGACTCCTTTCAAAATTTTTATTCTTCACGATTTTGTGCAATTACGCAATGGCGACGTACGATTTTGTCTAAATACTATTCCGTGAATGGACCACCATTTCTCGATTAGAGAATGCATGTTCTCGAGGAACAAACTTTCTCATAATTCAGAATGATTTTAAACATATCAATATTTTATTGCTCAACTCAAATACTTTGATATCGCGCATTATAATTAGCTCGAGGTTTTGATGTGCAAAAATTATAGTGTGTATTTTATGCTCCATAGATCATTAATATTATTCTTCTGTCTATTTTTACAAACTGTCTCCCACGCATCTTCCACCTCATTAATGAGGCTTGATGAATTCATTAAAAAGTTCTGTCTCCCTTTAGAAACTCATATTGCTGATTACGCCATTTGCCCCAAACACTATCGGTATCAGCTATCTGAACGCACCCTAAAACAAGCTCTAAAATTTCTTAGTGAAGAACAAGATCTATCACCCAGCCCTATATCTCCTAAAGAAGGCTTAGAGGAAATAATGAGAAGTATTCAGAGCCATGCTGAATATCTCAAGAATAATATTTCACCATTAGCTACTTCAGAAGAAATAGGTTCATCAAAAAAGTTTCAAAAATTTGCTACAAGCTTTCATAAAAAGCTTAAAAAAACCATAAAAAATAAAATGGTATATTTAGACTCTGCAACCTATTGGGCACCTAGTGTTGAAGCTAGTGCCTTAATTCTTATCGATTTAAAAGCACAAACCATTGAATTAATTTATCACGGTGCTACTGATGGATAACAATTATTTTTTTTCATCTCTATCTCTAAACTTCCTAGTTTATTTTGGATTGAAAAACTGCCTTTGCCAAATCATTACTTATTCCAAAAAACCTAGAAATTCTCTGTAAAAAAAATAGTAAAAAGTAAGAAAAAGATTAAGGATTTAAATTTAATCCGTTCAAATTATAAAAAAATTAGGAATAAGGAATTTTCTTTGAATTACTTTTTAAATTCAATATATTGCTCCTAGCCCTAGCCCTAGCCCTAAATTTTTCTGTTATATTGCTACATGAGTATAGTTTATTTAATTATTTGTTTGAGTTAACTGATAAGTAATTGCATGGACTCTTGGTACTTATGAATTAACCCAGATAGAAAGAGGTCTACAATGTTACAACGATTTAATTTAATTAGTTTTCATTTTTTGTGTCTAATCGCATTTACAAAAGAAGCAAGTATGGCCATTGATGTACCATTCGAAGCACCCGAAGCATTTGAAGCACCCGGAGCACCCGGAGCACCCGGAGCACCCGAAGCATCTGAAGCACCCGGTAATAATTCTAGTGCGAACCCTACAAGAAGAAAATTAGATAACTGCTATTATGATGATGCCGGGTACTGTGTCAATGCTTCTGGGGGGCTGGAATCTGGGCTTCCTTGTCTGGTCTATGTTGGAGATGTAATTAAGCGCGGAACCTGTACAAATCCACTCATTGGTAATTGCTATTGTAAAACTCCGTAGTGTAAAGCAGTTTGTGCGAAATGTGCAGGTAGTTATTTTAGACAAATAAAAAGGGTGTTATTTCTTTTAAGTTTTACTAAACAAAAAAGGAGAACACCCTCATCCTAATTAAAGTAAAAACCAATGTTCCAGAAACAGATAAAATATTCAGTTCTCTGATTCTTTCTCAATAACACGGGAGGTTAGGCCTTTGTATTTTGTTTCATTATGCGAAACAAAATACAAAGGCCTTGGATTCTAGCAGTCTTCCTTGGTTTAATTGTTTTGCAAAAAATAATCAACTTAAGGAGACAACATGGAACCGAAGGCCAAACTCTATATTCCCGAAGTATTTCGTAGTTTTCAAGGTTTTCAGATAAAAGATATCAAAGAGTGGAGAAAAAAACGTGAGATGGAGCTTATTCTTGAGAGTAACTCTGATCGGCA
>SXGT01529747.1_pt1 | contig 26438 bp, 19 predicted proteins | sample 3176221 | NCBI WGS metagenome assembly SXGT01 (sample SAMN11356862, study PRJNA531348) | freshwater metagenome | isolation source: freshwater sample F1-120 | place: China: Fuxian Lake, Yuxi | collected 2017-12-25
AAAGCGTTTTGACATCGAGAGCATCCTTGATCCTCCGTGATTGTTGCGTTCACGGAGCTTGCACTGCTGGACCCTGCTGAGTCACCCTCTACCCGTCAGAGTTTCCGGAACTGAGCCCGTCAGACTTATTGGAACCTACAAAGCGCGCGGGCCTGCGAATTGTCACACGCGTCGTGGCCGCGCAGCGCCTCGGGCTCTTGTCGGCCACGGATTGCTCCTGGCGGCGAGGTCATCTGGCAAGTTTCGGCGCCCAAGGCTATCGCTACCGAGCACGAATCGCAGTCTTGTGGTCGAACAACCGGCCTGACTGACTGCCCATGCACTTTGAGTGGGCCAGGAGCGTGGGGCGGTCGTCGAGCCCGGGCTCTCGTCCGCGCCGTGTCGCTTTTCAAGCCTGTCGTGAGTCGATAAGCTGTCGGGCGGCGCGCTGGTGAGCCACCGTTCCAGGATGTCCAGAGGGGTCAACGTGACAAGGTGGATCGCCGAGCATCGAGCCCTCGTCGGGATGATCGCGCTGCTGTCTCTCGCCTCGGGGTGCGTCGATGGCGATCCCGACCGGATCGGATCACCTCAAGGCGGCGATCCTCAAGACGACGGTGTGTGGGTCGTCCCCGATGACTCGCCCGACGCCGGAGGCGGCTCGCCCGACATGGGCCTCGGCGACGCGCTCGTCGGCGAGCCCGAGCCGGGCGAGCCCGAGCCGGGCGGACCCGAGCCGGGCGGACCCGAGCCGGGCGAGCCTGAGCCGGGCGAACCTGAGCCGGGTGAACCCGACGCCCCTGGCCCTGGCGCGCTGCCGCCGGGCTCGCGCTGCGCTTGCGACGCCGACTGCGCCGATCAAGGCGGGCAGGCGGGCGTCTGTGTCACCGGGATCTGCATGATCCGCGCATCTGATCCCTGCGCCTCTCAGGGGTCGGCCGCGGAGTGCCCAGACGGCCTGCGCTGCTGGCCGATCCGCAACCAGGGCAATGCGCCGGTGTGCTGGCCGGACTGCGAGGCCTTCGCCTGCGAGGGGACCTGCGACGGGGACGGCTCCTGCGCGCCAGGAGAGGCGATGAACTGTGACGCGGCCTGCGGCGAGCTGTGCACGGGAGACGGCACCGACAGGCCTTGCGGGGCGGACAACCCGTCGGGCTATTGCGACGAGGGCGCCTTTTGTGAGGGCGGGCGCTGCACGGGGTTGTGCTCGCCGGAGCACCCGGCGGGGATCTGCGGGCAGGGCTTCGAATGTCAGAACGGCGCCTGCGTCCCCCTGGAGGGCTGCGGGACCTGGGAGTGCGACCTGGGTCAAGCCTGCGACGACATCGTCCCGGTCCCTGGCGTCCTCGATCCTCAGGACCCGGCGGCCGTGGCGGCGGGCTATTACATCGATACTCGCAGAGAGTACGCATACTTACGGCGCGATCTGGTCATGCTGCTTCAGTGGTCGACCTGCCAGATGCGCGAGCGCTTCCCCGAGATCGGCCCGCTGGGGCTGGCCGATCTGACCCAGGCTGATGGCCGCATCCCAGGCTCCGACGTCGGCAACACGCGCCACCCCAGCGGCACCCACGACGGCTCCGATCTGGACCTCGCCTACTACCAGACCGACGGCCTCAGCGACGCCCAGATCATCTGCGGCGACGGCAGCGACGACAACCCCAACGGCACCCGCGGCCGCTACAACGACGGCGAGTTCTGCACCACGGAGCAGAACATCGTCGACATCGAGCAGCAGGTCTTCTTCATGGCGCTGATGGCCCAGCACCCCGGCTGGCGCATCGTCGGCATCGACGTGACGCTGGCCGATGACGTGGAGGAGGAGGTCGCCCGGCTGCGCTCAAGCGGCGTCATCTCGCCGGTCGTGCGCGACCGGCTCCAGTCGCTGGGCTACGGCCGGGCCGGCGGCTGGCAGTTCCACCATCACCACATCCACGTCAGCTACTTTGATTGATCGCCGGGGCGGCCCTCCAGGGTCGCGCCGCAGGAGGACTGAACCATGCCACCGATTCGAGACGACATGCCCGGGTTGAGGCTCTGCGCGCTGGCCGCGCTCCTGATCGGAGCCGGGGCCTGCGTCGAGCCGCCGACCTCGCCGCCGCCGCCCGCTCCCGTGTCGGCCTCGTGCACCGGGGCAGGGACGCTGGCGGCGACGGCCTCCTGCTTGAAGCCGACGCAGACCCCGGAGCACTACGTCGATCAGGCGCTCAAGTACTTCGACACGCTGGACGTGAGCGCCGACCGGAGCAGGATCCCCGACTACTCGCCGCTCGTGGCCCGCTGGGAGTGGCCGCCGTGGCTGCTGCTGACGGGCTTCGGCGCCGAGACGATGGTGTCGACGGGGGACTTGCTCCGGCGGCTGGACCCGTCCACGGTTCCCGTGCGCGACTGTCGGGCCTTCGAGGAGCAGCCCTTCGCCCGCTGCGTGGTGGTCTTCGAGTACGAGGGCGGCCCCTGCTCCATCTACGAGGAGTTCACCTTCAACGACCAGGGCCAGATGACCTTCATCGAAGCCTGGTCGGACATCCCTGGCTTGTTGCCGACGGTCGATCCCGAGGACCGGTGGGCCGAGGGGCCTGGCGCGACGCGGCTGGCGACGCGGGTGCCGGGCCTGGGCACCCCGGACGGGCTCATCGATCTCGACGGCGACGCGATGCGGGAGGCAGCCGAGCGCGACGCGGACGTGGCCGACTTCGCCACGAGGGCCGAAGATCAGTGGCGGTACTGGGCCGAAGCCTACGGCGAGGCCGGGGATGACTTCTTTGCGCGGGGCTGCGGCTGGTGATCGTCGCCTGAGGCTGGTGCTCATTGTGCGGGGCTGCGGCCGGTGCTCACCCCACGCGGCTGCGGCCGGTGTTCGCCGCTTGAGGCTGCGGCCGGTGATCGCCGCTTGAGGCTGGTGATCGTCGTACGGGGCTGTGGCCGGTGCTCGTCGCGCGGGGCTGCGTCCGGTGATCGTCGTACGGGGCTGTGGCCGGTGATCGGCTGCGGCCGGTGATCGTCGCGCGGGGTTGCTGCGGGCGCGTCGGTCAGCGTCGACGAATCACGGCGAGCGCGGCGAGCGCGGCCAGGATCCAGGCTGGGCCGGGCAGGGCAGGGGGGGCCGCTGGGCGGGCCTGGGCGCAGGACTGCTTGGACAGGGTCGTCTGGCTGATCGGGGCTTCGCCCTGGGGCTCGGGCTCGGCGAAGTCGCCGGGGTTGACGGTCGGCTCGGGCTCGCTGACCTGGGGCTCGGGCTCGGGCTGGGGCGTGGGGAGGTCGTCGGGCTCGGGGTCGGGCTGGGGCGTGGGCTCGGGGGTCGGCTCGGGATCGGGATCGGCGTCGAGGCGAGTCAGGCGGACGGCGTCGGCGGTGATGCGCTGGTTGGCGGCGACCGGCCCCATGACGTTGTCGTAGAGTTCGACGTGCTGGCCGCCGCCCTGGGCGAAGTCGAAGACGCCGAGGGCCTGCCAGCCATTCACGGCGGACTGATCGGCGATGGTGGTGGACTCCTGGTCGCCGTGGCGCACGAGGTAGCGGACCGCGTCGTGGACGCCGAACTCGGGCAGAGCGTAGAACTCGACGGTGTACTGGCCGGCCTCCTCGAAGTGCAGCCGCCAGCGCGCCCAGTTGCTCGGGCTCTCGTTCTGGAAGGCGTTCGTCCACAGGAGCCGCCCGTCGATCCCCTGGCCATCGACGCGGCGCCAGAACTGCGCCGGCCCGAAGGCCGAGAAGCAAGGCCCGGCGTCGTCCACGGTTCCGCCCTGGGCGGGGATGACCTGGCAGGCGGGCAGATCGGGCGGGTCCATGCTGCCCTGGAAGAAGGGCGTGCGCCGATCGGCGCCCTCAAGCGACAGCTCGATGTGCAGGTGGTCGTGGTGCGGGTGCGAGCCGGTGTAGGGGTTGCTCTTGTCACCGGAATTCCGCCCGGCGTTCCAGGCCCACCTGTCCCAGATGATGAGCTGGATGCCGATCTCCTCGGCGTGCTCGATGAGGAAGTTGCCGATCGGGTCGCCCAGATCGTTGTCGGCCTGCCCGTTGTCCAGCGGCAGCATCAGGTCCAGCGCGCGGCCCGTGGCGTGCACGGACATCATCGACTCATTGCCGACGATGGGGCGGCAGCTGTAGCCGCCGATGGAGAGCAGCTGCGGGAAGTTGCCCTGCAGCCAGGTCTTCAGCTCCGCCGCCCCCGGCGTCATGCCGCCGCCGCAGCCGCTCTCCCCGCGCCAGGGCCCCGCCTGGGTGTTCTCGACGTACTGGGTGTCGCCGGCGGCCAAGGTGCCGGACGGGATCCGCCACGGCCCGTCGTGGGCCAGCGCCTGGGCCGCGACGTGGTTCGGATCGTCGCAGGGATCTTCAGGGATCTCGCCGCCGCGCTCGTCCGAGCAACTCCAGCCCGCCGTCATCGCGAGCGCCCCAAACGCCAGAATCCATCGTCGGCTCATGATCCTCTCCCTCCTGTCGCCTCAGGCCAGCCTGAGCGCGCATATCCTAGCAGCGCGCCGCTGCCCTGGCGAGGCGCTTTGTGGGGCTTTGCGCCGAAGGCGCCGTGAGGCTACAGTCTGTGGGGGGTCGACGAGCCCGCAGGGGGTCTCGGAGAACACTGCGGCGCTGAGGTCGAAGCCGGCGGCCAGGGTCAATCGAGCCGATGGTGCACGCGAAGATCATGTTGTCCTTCAATCGTTTATCGGGGCTCTGCCTGGCGCTGGCCTGCGCGCTGGCTTGCGACGTGCCCGCGCCGCCCGGAGAGCCTGTCCTGGACAGCGAGACGCACTGGATGGAGGCGTGCGGGACGGACAGCGACTGCGGCGCGCCGCTGTCCTGCGTCTGCAATGTCTGCACGCTGCCCTGCGCCGATGACCTCGCGTGCGGCCAGAGCGAGGTCCCCAGCGCGTGCCTGCCCGCCGACGACGCCCGCGTCGAGGCCATCTGCGTCGAGGGCGCGCCGCCCGCGGTCGGGATCTGCCTGCCCCGTTGCACCGCCGACAGAGACTGCGCGGCCTCGGCCCCGGGGCTCGCTTGCCGCTTCGGCGTCTGCACCCCCGAGGGCGTCGAGCCCTCTCCCGAGCCCGAGCCCGCCCCCGATCCCGAGCCCACCCCCGAGCCCGAGCCCACCCCTGAGCCGCTGTGCGCCACCGAGGAGCCGATCGACATCCAGGAGGCCACCGAGGCCCCCGGCGATCGGAGCCAGCCGGAGCTGGTCGCGACGGCGCAGGGCTTCGCGGTGGCCTGGGTCGACCGCCGCCATGGCTCGGGCGCCATCGCGCTCGGCCACCTGTCCGCCGACGGGCAGCGGCTCGCCCCGCCCACCCTCGTCTCGGACGGGCCGCGCGACGCGCGCCGCCCGACCCTGGCCTACAACCCCGACGCCGACGAGATCGCCCTGGCCTGGGAGCAGGCCGACGGCCCGGGCCGCGCGATCTTCCTGGCCCGCGCCGCCCCCGACGCCTCGATCATCGCCGGCCCGGCCCCCGTCGCGCTCGGCGCGCAGTCGCCCACCTCCCCCTCCCTGGTCCGCCTCGGCTGCTGCGGCACCATGCTGGCCTTCGTCGACGCCGGGGAGGTCCACGTCGCGCCGCTGGACGACGCCGGCGCCCCGACCGGCGCCCCCGTCCAGATCACCGACGGGGCCAGCGCCGACGAGGTCCAGCTCATCGCCCACGACGGCGTCATGGCCGCGGCCTGGATCGACGCCCGCTTCGGCCAGCTCGACGTGCTCTTCGTCCGCCTCGACGGCCAGGGCCAGCCCCAGGGCGCGCCCACGCGCCTGACCCCCGACGGCGCCCGCGCCAGCGCCCCCGCCCTCACCTGGACCGGCCAGGGCTACGGGGTCGCCTGGGAGGACCTCCGCAATGACCCCCAGGCCGCCGACATCTACACCGCCCGCCTCGACGCCGCCGGCGCCATCCTGACCCCCGAGGTCCGCCTGACCATCGACGCCAAGCACAGCACCTCACCCTCCATCGCCTGGGCCGTCGACCGCTTCGTCCTCCTCTGGGCCGACAACCTCGCCCTGAGGATCAGCGCCGGGATCCGCATGGCCGATCTCGACGCCAACACCATGTTCCCTCAGGAGATTTACGAACTGACCAACTTCCCTGACCTCTCCTCCGGCGTCTCGGCGCTGCTGGACGGCGACCGGATCGCGATGGCCTGGGGCAGCCTCGGCACCGACCCCACCGGCGCCCTGGCCCAGCGCGAGATCTTCTTCAACAGCGCCTCGCTCGACGGGCAGGCCCCGATCCCCGCGCGCCTGTCCGAGATCCCCGCGCTGACCGCCACGAAGGCCCTGGCCAGCGCCTTCACCGGGCAGGAGCACCTCGTCGCCCGGATCGCCCCCCGCGACGCCGGCCCCGTCGGCGATCTGCTCCTGGCTCGCCTCGACGCCGAGGGGCAGCGCCAGGGGCAGGAGCGCTGGATCGCCTCGGCCTCCAGCCCGCAGGGCTCCCTGGAGGCCCTCTGGGCCGGAGACAGGCTGGCCCTGGCGCTGTTGGACGCGGGGCGCCCCCTCGTCCGCCTGCTCGACGCAGAGGGCGCCTCGCTGGCCGCCCCGCTGGCGCTCGGCGCCGGTGAGCCGGGCGCCTCCCCCTCGGGCCTGTCGGCGGCCTGGAGCCCGGCGCTCGACGAGATCGCGGTGACATGGCAGGAGACGGCCGAGGGCGGCCGGCGCCTCTGGTTCGCCCGCCTGACCCGGGAGGGCGCGCTCGTCGAGGCGCCGACCGATCTCGGGCCTGTCGAGGGCGCGGGCCTCGGGCGCGCGCTCGCGCTGGAGGGGCAGGGCGCGGCGGCCTGGGCGATCGTCTCCAGCGACGGCGCCGCGATCCCCACCCTGCGGCTCTCGCTGCTCGACGCCCAGGGCCAGGGCGTCGGCGCCGAGAGGGTCCTGAGCGACATCGGGGCGCGCGGCGCGACCTTCCGAACCCTCGACGGCCTCTCCGTCGCCCAGCACGAGGGCCAGATCGGCGCCCTGTGGCTGGAGACCCACAACACCGGCCCCCGGCTCACCTTCGCCGCGATCGACGTCGAGGACGAGGCCGCCGCCGTCGAGGTGCGGATCTTCCTGCCCGACGGGGTCGAGGCCCCCAGCGCCCAGGGGCCGCCGCAGCTCGTCGCCGACGCCCGCGGGCTCATTGCGGCCTGGCCCGCGCCCTCCGGCGTCCAGTGGGCGCGACCAGCCCTCGACCGGGAGCCGCGCTTCTGGACGTGGTTCTTCAACGGATCCGAGCGCTTGCACATGGTCTGGGGCGGCGACAGGCACGCGCTGGTCTGGGTCGACAGCGTCGACAAGCGGCTGCGCTTCGGCCAGGGCGCCATCATCTGCCCTTGATGAGTCGACTTCGATGACGCATACGTCGAGATCAACGAGTCGACTTCGATGACGGGCACGTCGAGATCAACGAGTCGACTTCGTTGATGGGCACGTCGAGATCGGCGGGTCGACTTCGTTGACGGACAAGGGGGATCGGCGCGTCGACTTCGTTGACGGGCACGTCGAGATCAACGAGTCGACTTCGTTGATGCGATCTGCACGTTGACGGTCCACCCGGGCTTGCGCCCGGGCCTACAGTTTGTCCAGGGACGCCCCTGCGGGGCTGGCGACAGGAAGTCAACCTTCAAGCGACAGACTCCCTCAGGGCCGCTCGATGTCTGCTTCCGAGCCCCCGAAAATCTCCTGTGAGAGCAACAAGGGTGACACGCCCCACGAAGGCTGACACTCCGTCGCCAGCCCCGCCGGAAGGCGGGGCGACCCAGGACAAAACCTAAGGCCCGGGCGCAAGCCCGGGTGGACCGTCAACGTGCAGATCGCATCAACGAAGTCGACTCCCCGATCTCTCCTTGTCCGTCAACGAAGTCGACTCGCCGCTCCCGACGTGTCCATCAACGAAGTCGACTCGCCGATCTCGACGTGTCCGTCAACGAAGTCGACTCGCCGATTCCCCTTGTCCATCAACGAAGTCGACCCGCCGATCTCGACGTGCCCGTCAACGAAGTCGACTCGTCGATCCCGACGTGTCCGTCATCGAAGTCGACTCGTTGATCTCGACGTGCCCGTCATCGAAGTCGACTCGTCGCTCCGCCTTGCCCGAACCGCGAGCGTCCCTCCCCCTTGCGCAGCGAGGGGGAGGACAGGAGGGGGAGTGAAGCGAGGGGCAGGACAGGAGGGGGAGTTGCCTTACCCACCATCGAAGTCGACTTTGCGATTGCCTGCTGGCGAGGTCCGGGCGCGCCTTGCTCGCGGGGCGGGGTGGCGCTAACGTGTGCGGCGCGAGCGATCTGAAGACACGGAGCCCGTCATGGTCAGGAACACGCTGTCTATATACTTGATAATGATTGGCTTTATGGCCTTGGTCGGGTGCGAGGGAGGCGGCCCGATCTTCATCGACAGGACGACGGGCGGCGCCGACGACGCGGGGCAGGTCGACGGCGGCGGTGAGGACGGGCAGGACGCCGGCGAGCCGGAGGCCAGCGAGCCGGACGCCAGCGATCAGGACGCGGGGGCGGGCGACGCCGGCGGGGCGGAGGATCTGGGCGGGCCAGACGGGGGCGAGCCGGACGCGGTCGAGGGGGAGCCCGAGGCCGAGGTGGAGCCGCAGCCGGAGCCTGAGCCGCAGCCGGAACCTGAGCCGCAGCCCGAGCCGGAGCCGACGCCGGAGTGGTGGGGGGCGCCGATCGAGGCGGAGGCCGATCGATGGACGTGGGTGGACTTCCCGGATACGAAGTGCGCCGATGGCAGCCCGACGGGGCTGGGGATCAACCTGCACCCTGGGGCGACGCGGGCGCTGATCTACTATGAGGGCGGCGGGGCGTGCTGGGATTACGGCACCTGCACGGGGGTCCTGGCCACGGCGCTGCACCTGGACGGCTTTGACGCGCAGACCTTCAGGGGGCTGATCACGGGCGTGTACCTGGAGAGCCTGATCTTCGATCGGCAGGACGTCAAGAACCCCTTCAAGGACGCGCACATGGTCTTCTTGCCCTACTGCACGGCGGACGCCTTTGGCGGCGACCGGGTGGCGGAGCTGGAGGGCGGGCTGCCCTTCCAGCGCCAGACGATGCACTTCAACGGCCGGCCCAACATGGCGGCGTGGCTGGCGAGGCTGGTGCCGACCTTTCAGGGCGTCGAGCAGGTCGTGGCGGTCGGGTCCAGCGCGGGGGGCTTCGGCGCGGGGCTGACGTGGCCGCAGGTCCAGAGCGCCTTCGGGGACATCCGCGTGGACCTCATCGACGACTCCGGGCCGCCGATCGAGCCGGCCGAGGGGCGCTGGGCGATGTGGCAGGAGGCCTGGAACCTGACCTTCCCCGAGGACTGCGAGGGCTGCGCCGAGGATCTGGCCAGCGTCCGGCGCTACACGCGCCAGACGCTGCTGGCGGATCCGGAGCGGCGCCTGGGGCTGGTGAGCTTCAACATGGACACGGTGATCTCGTCCTTCATGGGCTTGCTGCCGTCGACCTTCGACGAGCGGCTCGCCGGCGTCTGCGACGAGTTCGCCGGGGTGGACAACGTCCAGTGCTTCATCGTCCCGGGCTTCTTGCACACGCTCCTGATCAGCAATGTCGAGAGCACCACGGCCGCCGACGGGATGCCGCTGTGGCGCTGGCTCCAGCAGATGGTCGAGGGCGACGCGGACTGGCAGAGCCACCGCCCCTGAGCCCGATCGGCGCCCGATCAGCGGCGCGCAGACCGCGGCGTCGGTCAACTTACGGCGCCCAGGCTGCGCATCCAGGTGGATCGCGCGGCGCCAAGGCGCTATACGGGTTCCTCGCGCAGACGCTCTGTCGACACCCAGGCTGCCAGGAGCACGCGAGGATGCCATGACCTCGTCCAGCCATCGCCCCTTTGAGTTCTACGTCGCCAGCGATCTGCACTTCGGCGCCAACGCCCGAGGCAACCGCAGCGTCGAGGCGCTGGCCCGCCACGTCTGCGAGCACCCCGCCGACGCCCTCCTGCTCGGCGGCGACCTCGGCGGCGACCCCCAGACGCTGGCGATCTGCCTCCAGCTCTTCGATCGCTTCGAAGGCGTCAAGATGGCCGTGCCGGGCAACCACGACGTCTGGCTCAACGGCTGGCCCACCCAGTCCTCATGGGCGCTGCACGAGGACCTTCTGCCCCGCGTCTTCGAGGCCTTCGGCTTCCACCCGCTCCACCTCAAGCCCCTCCTCGTCGACACGCCCGAGGGCCCGCTGGGCTTCGTCGGCTCGATGGGCTGGTACGACTACTCCTTTCGGGATGACATCGGCGCCGATCTGTCGCACTATCGAGCCAAGACGCCCCCGTGGGGCGAGCACCCGATCTGGAACGACGCCCGCTATGCCCGCTTCCCTGACTTCGACGATGAGAGCCTCTGCGCGCTGCTCAACGAACGGCTCGCCGCACAGCTCGCGGCCGTTGAGGCGCCCCGCGTCGTCGCCCTCGTCCACCACCTCGTCACCAAGGCCCTGCTCGTCCACCCCCGCTTCATCGTCCCTCGCCTGTGGCGCTTCGCCAACGCCTTCCTCGGCAGCGAGCGGCTCGGTGACACCTTGAGGGCCGACGCGCGCGTCAAGCAGGTCTTCTGCGGCCACATCCACATGGAGCGCTCGGCCCGGTGGGATCACGCCCACGTCACCGCGCTCGGGGGAGACTACCTGCAGAAGCAGCTCATCCGCGCCAGCGCTGAGCTCACGCTCGACAAGCGCATGTTCTCACCCTGACGGACCCCCCATGCCCCTACGCACCTACAAGCAATCGGGGATCATCCCCTACAAGCGCTGCAAGGACGGCCGCTTCAAGGTGATGCTCATCACCGCCTCGGGCACCGGCCGCTGGATCATCCCCAAGGGGCTCGTGGAGGAGGGGATGACCCCCCGGGAGGCCGCCGCCATGGAGGCCTACGAGGAGGCCGGGATCCGCGGGCGCGTCTGGGACGAGCCGCTGGGCACCTGGCGTCGCTCGAAGTGGGGCGGCCTGTGCGTGATCGACATCTACCTCATGGAGGTCGAAGAGATCCTTGAGGAGTTCCCCGAGGCAGGCCAGCGAGAGCGCCACTGGTTCGGCCTCAAGAAAGCTCAAGAACTCGTCCTCTTCCCTCGCCTCAGGAGCCTGCTGCGCCGCTCCTTCTTCGTCCTCAACGATCTGCCGGTTCCAGAACTATGACCGGGATCAGGCGCGATGTCTTGAGCTGGTAGCCCGCGAAGAACTTCCCGACCTCGACCATCTTGTCCCACAGCAAGGCGCGCTCGTCCCCCTCCGTAATCCGCGCCACGGCCTCGTAGCGGTCTTCGCCGAGCTCGACCGTGATCGCCGGGTTGGCCTCCATGTTCAAGAACCAGGCAGGGTGGCTCGGCGCGCCAGCGGCCGAGGCCGCGATCACACGCTTGCCCTCGTGCTCGACGAAGACCAGCGGCACCGTCCGCGCCTCGCCGCTCTTGCGACCCACCGTCGTGATCAGCAGCACCGGCATCCCCTTGATCTCGTTGCCCTTGCGCCCCTTCGTCGATCGATACAACTTGACGTGACCTGCGATCCCCAGCCTCATCAACGGGTTCATCTCGCCCCCCCTCGCCCGATGGCCCCCGACACCCCTCGCGCCGCCCTGTCCTTCAGCCTCCAGGGCGCTCGCGCCTGGGCGAGTGTGGGCCGCAGGGCCGAGCGATGCAAGCGCGCGGGTCGCAGCATCCAAGGGCGCAAGAAAAAGGGAGCGGCGACAGGTTGTGCCTGCCGCCGCTCAAGTTTGTTTCAGGTTGTCTCTCGTCGGAACCGCTCGCCGCGTGACCGCTCGTGGGCCAAAGTCCGGTTCTGAGCCAAAAAGGAGCCCTCAAGAGGGACTCCCCGAAGGGTCAGAAGCTCGCGACCTGAATGCGGGAGCCTCGATCGCCTGCCCTTGGCGATCTCCTCAGTCTTTGTCTCAAACAACCTCTGCGACGCTGGCCACCACCCCTGGACCAGGGCAGCCTCCGACAGGAGGTCTGGCGCGGGCCGCACACCCTGTGATCTTCACCTTTCCCAATGGGCTCGCCCTGCTCGCTCCCACAGCCAATTGTGCGCCGCTGGCGCGTGACCGGGGCGACGGTCGAAGCGACGTTGCAGTTCAACGCCACGAGGTCCGACGCGCTTCAGGTCCTGGGGGCCGTGTCCTTCTCAAGAAGGGTCGCGGAGAGAGAGCCCGGAATCTCAATTTCGAGCATCTAAGGTCTTCTCCTCCTCCAGGCGCAGCTCGCCTGTGTGTTTGGGACCGCCTAAACGGTCGTTTTAACTCATGAATCTCTTCGCCAACTCAAGCTTGAGGCCCGCCCCCCGGATCGTCAAGGACCTTTTTTCGAGGCCCTGAAAATAGCCTCGCGAGCCCCCCTCAGCGCAGGTCAGCCAGGGCCTCCTCGACCAGAGCGCGGTCGCCCCGGTCGACGGCCATGACCTCCAGCGCCCGCTCCAGCGCGGCGAGGGCCTCCGCCCCGCCGATCATGTGATACGGAACCACGCTCAAGCCACTTACATTTTAGGCCACCAGGATGCCCAAGATGAAAGTAGTTCAAACGTGGTTCCGGATGAGCCGCCATGGTCAGCGCAACGAACACGTCCTCATCGGCCTCGGCCAGATCGAGGCGCTGGCAGGCGATCCAGAGCGCGCCAGGATCGCGCACGCCTTGGGCGTCGACTCCAGTGTTGTTGTGCAGCGTGTTGTATTTGTTGGGCTTTTGGTGCGAACGCGATCTCAGCGCCTCGCTGCGTGGGGCGGCGATCAGCGGCTGCGGGCCAGCCTGAGCATCTCGCCGGCCTGCACGGCGGGGACGCCGAGGGGCTCGCCGGAGCGCAGGTCGCAGCGATCGGGGTGCTCCATGACCAGATCCCAGAGCTGCTCCAGCGTGGCGGCGCGGGGCTGGCCGTCGAGCAGGACCAGGACGCGGTTGTTGTCGCCGATGCGGTAGGCGGTGCGGTTGACCTCGGCCAGGATCCGCATCCTGTCCAGGCCAAACTCGGCCATCACGCTCGGGTTGTACTTCTTGACCGTCAGCGCCTCCTCGATCGAGTCGCCGAGGCGCTTCATCCTGTCGGCCGCCTCGCCCGTCGCCTTGCCCTCGGCCAGCAAGACCATGTACGGCCCCAGGATCTCCTGCGCCCGCAAGTGGTCGATCTCCTCGGCCAGAGCCGCCTTCATAGCGGCCTCCACCGCCGCCGCCTCGTCCATTGTTGCAGGCGCCTGCCCGCCTGCCGCCGTTGAAGGCGCGCTGGCGGCCTGTGCGCCGACCGCCGACTGCCCGTCGCTTGTCGCCTGCCCGCCGCCCGCGCGCCCGCCGCCGGTCGTCGAGGACGCTCCGCCGGCCGTCGAGGATGCCCCGTTGGCCGTCGGGGACGCCCCTCGCTTCTTGAAGATCAAGAAGGCCGCCGCTGCGGCGACGGCCACGAAGACGACGCAGACGCAGGCGCCCGCGACGAGGAACAGCCAGGCTGGTATGTTGGCCAGGAGGCCCTGGGGGGGGAGCGCGTCGGCCAGCAGTCCGAGCGGGTTCGGGGCGGGGCCCATCACATCACCTTGATCAAGTCTTCTTCGAAGACATCATTGCCGATCTTGAGCGCGCTTCGGACCATCGACAGCGGGCAGCCGATCAGGATCGCCGCCACGAGGTCCGGCTGCGTCGCCACCCGCGCCCCGACGCCCTCGCCGAGCCACCACAGCCCCAGGATCGCCAGGGCCAGCGGGACGCCGAAGACGATCGCGCAGCGCAGCGCCCGGCGCTTGAAGGCGTCGGCGGCCAGCGGGGCGCCCAGGCGGCTCTTTCGCCAGATTTGCCGCACCAGATCGAGCAGCGCCACCAGGATCATCATCCCCATCACCAGCCGCACGATGATCTCCACAAAGGCGAAGACCTTCGTCGTCCGCTCCAGGAGCAGGTCGACGAAGCCCGTCATGATCGCCCTGGGCGCCATGGCGTCGAAGCTGTTGATGTCCGTCAGAACGACGATCCCCAGCTTGCGCTCGGGCACCAGCGCCATCGAGGCGCTGAAGCTCCCCGACGCCCCGCGCTGCTCGATGAAGGTCACCTCGCCGCGCTCGCTGCGCGACCACCCCTCCAGGGGTCGAGGCTCGCCGCGCAGCGCCGCGTCGATCATCGCGCCGACGGCCTTGGGCCTGGATGCCATCGGTCTGGATACCTTTGATCCCGTGGCCGAGGTTGTCGCCGCGATTTTCCTGGCCTCGTCGGCGCTTGCCTTCTTGCGCCCCTTGATCGGGGGCTTGACCTCGGGGGGCTTGAGCGGGCTGGCCTCGCCGTCGAGCATGACGAGCAGGACGCTGGCGATGTCCTGGGCGCTGGCGAGGAGGCCGCGGGCGGGGGCGCTGCGGGGGTTGGAGGCGGGCTCGTCGCTGGCGAAGGTCAGCGCGAAGGCGTACTTGTGGCCCTGGGCGACCGTGTCCTGGACGGGCTCGCCGCGATTTTCAGCGCGCGCAAGGTCAAGCGGGGACAGGAGGATGGCCTCGATCGCGTCCTCGAAGGGCTGGTCTGTGATCGCGGCGATGATCAGGCCGAGCAGGGCGTCGTTGACCTCGGCCTCCTGGTGTTGCTGGCCGGGCGGGGCCTGGACGGGCAGCGGCGGGAAGGGGCCGTCGAGGTCGCCCCAGAGGTCGATGTCGATGTCGTCGGAGAGGCCGCTGGTGTGGGTCAGGAGGTGGCGGGCGGTGATCCCGCTCAGGTCGGCGCCGCCCTGGGCGACCAGCTCGGGCAGGAGCGCCGAGATCGAGGCGTCGGGGTCGAGGTGGCCGGCTTCGATGAGGTGAAGCGCGGCCAGGGCGGTCAAGGATCGGCTCAGGTGCGCGATCCTGAAGCGGGTGTCGGGGGTGACGGGGGCGCCGTCGGCGAGCTGGCCGAAGCCGCGCGCGAAGACGACCCCCTTGTCGCTGTGGACGACGACGACGGCGGCGCTGGGGACCCTCATGGTCGTCATGACCTGCTCGACGTAGGCGGCGAAGGCCTGCTCGTCGATGCGGGTCCACGCCTCGACGGGCTCCTCGGGCGCGTCGGCGGCGGCGGGGCCGGACAGGGCCAGGAGGGCGAGCAGAGTCATGGCGGCGAGCAATGCGGGCATGTTCCATCCGTGCTGATGCTGGCCCCACGATATCAAAAAACTGCGCGCGGCGTCAGGGTGTCGATCTGTGAGAGCACAAAGGGGATCTCGTCGAGGTGGTTGGGCCAGTGCGGGGCGAAGCGCAGCAGGCCGTCGGGCATGGTGCAGGACACGCCCGCGTCGGTCAGCGCGCGCCAGAGGGCGACGATCTCGACGCCGGGCGGCGGCTTCAAGGCGAGGATGCCGCTGCGGGCCTGCGGGCGCGGGCTGCGCAGGGAGGTGAAGCCGCGATCGATCAGCGGCGCTTCGAGGGCGTCGAGGTAGGCGTTGGCGTGATCGAAGAGGGCCGGCTGGCCCAGCTGGGCCAGGAGCGCGACCGAGGCGCTCAGAGCGGCCAGGCCCGCCACGTTGGGGGCGCCGCCTTCGAGGAAGTCGGCCGTCTTGCGGATCGGGCGGTCGTAGCGCAGGTGGCCGGCGCCTTCGAACAGGAAGCGGGTGGGCTCCTCGTGGCTGAGCCAGCCGGCCAGGTGGGGGCGCAGGTGCTCCGCGCGTCCGGGGCGGACGTAGAGGAAGCCGGTGCCCTCTGGCCCCATGAGCCACTTGTGGCTGCCGCAGGTCATGTAGTCGATCTTCAGGGCGTCGACGTCCAGCGGGATGAGGCCGACGGACTGAATGCCGTCGACGAAGAGCTCGGCGCCGTGGGCGTGGCAGGCCGCCGCCATGGCGCCGACGGGCATGGTCAGGCCCGTGTTGAACTGGGTCGAGGAGGTGGCCACGAGGCGCACGCCGCGCTCCAGCTCGGCGGTCAGGCGATCAAGGCCGAGGGCAGGGTCCAGGGCGAAGTCATCGACGTCGAGCATGACGACCTCGAGCCCGTGCAGCTCTGCGGCCCGCTGCCAGGGCGTCACGTTCGTGGGGAACTCGCCGCTGAAGACCACGACCCGATCCCCGCGCCGCCAGGGCAGGCAGGTCGCGATGGCCGTCACCCCCCAGGTCGTGTTCGGCGTCAGCGCCAGATCGCCCGGCGCGGCGCCGATGAGCGCGGCCAGCTGCACCTTGAGCGCGGCCATCGCCTCGCGCCAGCGCCAGAACGCGCCGGTCCCGCGAGCGGCATAATCTGTAGTGATTTCAACGATCTTGTTGACCACGGGGGTCGACAGGGGCGAGATGGCGCAGTGGTTGAGGTAGGCCCGAGGGGCGAGCGTGGGGAAGAGGGATCTGTCGCCGAGGCTGGGTGTGATCATGGGGTCCTTGGATGGGCGGCTTGATCGGGTTGGTGTCGCGTGAGGTGGAGGTCGCGATGAAGTCAGATTACGAGATCCTGGCCTGTCTGGGCAAAGGGGGGCAGGCGACGACCTGGAAGGCCCGACACCGGGCCACCGATCGGGAGGTTGCCTTCAAGGAGATCCGGCTCCAGGACGTGGAGGGCTGGAAGACGGTCGAGCTCTTCGAGCGCGAGACCGAGGCGCTGCGCAGCCTCGATCACCCGGACATCCCGGCCTACATCGACGCCTTCAGCCACGAGGGGGATGGGCAGCTCTCCTTGTGCCTGGTGCAGGAGTTCGTCGACGGCCAGGATCTGCTCAAGGAGCTGGGGCGGCAGGGCCGCTGGTCGCCGGCCAGGGCGGTCGAGGATCTGGCGCAGGCCCTGGAGGTGCTCGCGGCGCTCCACGAGCGCAGCCCGCCGCTGATCCACCGGGACATCAAGCCCTCGAACCTCATCCGTCGCGCCAGCGGCCGGATCTGCCTCGTCGACTTCGGGGCGGTGCAGTTCGATGTGGGCGCGGCGCACGGCTCGACCGTCATCGGCACGCCGGGCTACATGCCCATGGAGCAGATGACGGGGCAGGCCGAGCCCCGCAGCGACCTCTACAGCCTCGGGGTGACCTTCGGGCACCTCTTGACGGGGCTGTGGCCGACCCAGGTGCGCCTCGTGCGCAACCGCCTCGACTTTCGCGCCCACCTCGATTACGGCCACCACGTCCTGGATGTGATCGACGGCCTGACCGCGCCGTCGATCGAGGAGCGCTTCCTGAGCGCCCGCCGCGCCCTCGACGCGCTGCGAAGCCCGCCCTCCGCGCCCCACGGCGGCCCGCACCCCGCGCCCGCCGCGCAGCGCCCCACCCCGCCCTCGACGATCAAGGCGCTGACGGCCTCCAAGCCTCCCACGGGCGTCGAGCGCTGGCACAGGCGCACCACCTACGACCTCGACAGGATCGCGGACGAGGCAGACATCGACAAGTCGTCGGTCCTCCAGGCGGCCAGGCATCTGGGCTTCAAGCGGCTGGGGAAGCGGAGCCGCTTTGGCTTCCCCGAGGTCCACACGGTCGACGTCTGGGTCGATCCGACCGGGACCGTCTTTCTGGAGTGCCGCTGGGACAGCGCCGGGCGCAAGACCGGCCCAGGGCAGCTGATCTCCTTCATGGAGGATGGCCGCTGGGTCGTCCAGCGCACGATCCCGATCTCCCCCGACGGCACTCACGAGGGCGCGGGCCTGGACGCGGGCAACTGGCGGCTCAGGAGCCACGGGGATCTGCTCAACGACTACCCCAGGCAGCTGGCCCACCTGGAGATGATGGCGGCCAGCGGCGCCACGCCCGTGCGCGGCGTCGGGATGGACGACTTCTGGGCGCTGCGCTCGCAGCTCGTCGGCGATCTCTTCACCGGCGCCGAGCGCGTCAGCTTCTGGGCGATCATCCTCTTTATCGGCTGGATATTATTATGGTTTCCGCTCTTCGCCCGCGCCTGGTCCTACCTCTCCCAGCGCAAGGTCGCCCGCGGCGAGCAGGCCGCGATCGCCGCCCAGAACTATGTCGCCGAGGTCGACCGGCGCGCCGCGTCCGACTCCTTGACCGCGCCCCCCTTGAGCGCAACAACATCGCCTCTCGCAGCGGCCTCGGCGCCCGCCGCCGCCCCGGCGAGCGCCACCGAGGCGCAGGAGGTCGAGGTGGCCTCGACCTCGCGCCGCGGGGGTTGAAGACGCCGTCTTCGATGCGACCGACGGTTGAGGTTGTCTTCGATGGGTGGACACGTCGATCACGGCACTCCACCCCCTGTCCCCCTCCTCCCTCCGGAAGGAGGGGGGACGCTCGTATTACGGGCACGATGACTTGGGTGGGTGGGCCGCAGGAGCCATCGCCGGGATCACTGGCCGCCTGGGGCGGGTCGTGATGTCGTCGGGGCGGGACCCGATCCACCCGAGTCCGTAATACGAGCGTCCCCGAACCACCTTGCCCGTAATACGAGCGTTCCCCCGAGAGGCACTGCCTCCCTTGCGCAGCGAGGGAGGCAGTGCCTCTCGGGGGACAGGGGGTGGAGTGCCGTGATCGACGTGTCCAACCAACAACGCCAACCCGCCGCGATCGATTGTTCCCGACGGGGTCTTGTCCCTCAACCCGTCGGTCGCTGGAGGGACCGTGTGTCCATCCGTCGAAGCCAACTCAAGCTCAGGGCGCGTAGCGGGAAAGATCGAGCCACAGCAGCGCGTCGCGGGTGGCCACGAGCGCCAGATCGTCCTTGACGGCCACGCTCGCCGGGCTCGCGCCGCACGGAAGGGGATCGGCGCCGCCGACCGGGACTCCCTCGGCCGACAAGATCTGGACCCCCGTGTCGGTCGACACCAGGATGCGCCGCCCTGCGGCGGTCAGGCCCCGCACCCGCGCGCTCCGTGACTCGCCCAGAGGCGCCTCGAGATCAAACCGGCTCACGCGCCCGCCGCCCTCCACCTCGAACACCTCCACCGCGCCCTCGTCGTGGATCGCCAGCGCCCCATCGACCCACGCAAGCCCTTGAATAGACTCAAGATCGTGCGCCAGTTCGGTCCACTGACCCTCCCCCTGGCCGATGAAGGCCCGCTCCCGACCCAGGAGCGCCCACGCCCGACCCCCAGGCGCCATCGAGAGCCTCGGCTCCTCCACCTGCGCCGGCAGCGCCAGCGCCAGCGCCTCGCCCTGACCGACCTCGTGCAGCCAGGCGAGCGCGTCGTCGATGTCGAGGGTCATGAAGACCAGCGCCCCGTCGTCGCGCCGTCGCAGCGCCGTCGGGCTCGACTCGCCCTCCATCGGGATCACGACGCGCGCCTGATCCGGCTCGAAGATCGACAGCAGCGCGCTGCTCGACGTCTGACTCAGCGCGATCAGCGCCCCCGCGTCGTCCACCGCCATGCCCGTCAAGTCAGCCGGCGTCACGATGTCCTCGCCGAACTCGACGTCGAGTCGATCGCCCTCTCGGGAGAAGGCGAAGACCCGCGTCGCGGCGGTGCCCTGGATGCCGCCATCGATGTCCCAGAAGGTCGATCCGCACGAGGGCAGCGGGCAGCCGACCCAGACCAGCAGGCGATCCCCGTCGCGCGCCACGAGGGGATCGCGGCCCTGCTCGACGGCCAGCGGCTGATCGGTGACGTAGGCGCCGTCGCGGTTGAGCGACAGCCACCCGCTGCCCACCGCGTAGAACTCCCCGGCATCCTCGCCAGGGATGACGTGGGACACCGGGCCTCGACCCGCCCTGTCGGCCCTCCAGGCGGTAGCCACCGAGACGATCAGCGTGTCGCTCTCCACCCGCCGCTCGTCGATCAAGCAGCGCAGGCTCAACCTGGGATGGGCGACGAAGGGAGCGCGCTCGTCGCGGCCGCATTCGTCGGTCCCGTCGAACAAGAAGCTCAAGGGGATCTCGGCCAGCAGCGCGCCGTCAGGCTGCGGGATCGCGTCCAGGCGCAGATCCGCGCTGCGGGAGGTGGTCCGCAGCGCCGCCGAGACCTCGAAGCGCTCGCACCCGGACACCCTGAAGCGGACCTTCAGCGGCTCGATCTGCTGGGAGAGCTCGACCGTCGTAGGCCCCTCGATGTCGACCGCCAGCTCCGATCCAGGCTCGATGAGCAGCAGATCGCAGCCGACGCACGCCGCCATGAGGCCAAAGAGGGCGATCCTGAAGTGGGCAGCGGTGTGTGTGCGGCGCGTCATGACCTGTGACCTCAGCGGATCAGCGTTCGATAGGTCGCCGCGTCGTGCAGGCGCAACATCGAAAGGCTCAAGAACCAGGGCGCCCCGTCGGGCGAGAAGGATACCCCCGAGGCCCAAGGGTAGGAGATGATCCAGACCTCGTCGAGGTTGGCGTCCAGGAAGGCGATCTGGGCCTGGAGCGCCGCGCCCTCGTCCGTGTCGCCCTCGTAGCGCAGCGCCGCCAGGACGCCGCCCTCAGGGTGGAAGGCCGGGCGCTGGATCTCGGCCCCCCGTGGCGCCTCCCACTGCCCCACGACCTCGCCCTCGACGTCAACGCGGATCAAGAGGTTGTCGACGTGCACCAGGAGCCCGCCGCCCTCCATCGGGATCATCTTCGGCTGGCCCTCGACCTCGATGGACCAGCGGGGCTGTCCAGAGGGCAGCTCAAGGACCATGAGGCGGTGCGTATCTCCGACAACACCCCCTCGGAAGCCAGGCTGCGCGATCAGCGCGCGGCGCGGGCTCAGCAGGTGGCCCGTGGGGATGACCAGCGCGTCGCCGAAGGTGTCGCTGACGATCCCCGGCGAGCCCGAGGCTACGCGCTCCGGGGCGGCGTCGCCGTCGACGTCGATCCGCCACAGATCATAGCGCGCCTCCAGGGGGGAGAGGGTCGCCGCGACGGTCAGCGCGGTCACCGCACGGCCGTCGATGAGGGGAGCCGCCGCGATCCAGTCGCTCCCCGGAGCGTCGAGCCGGACCTGTCGCCGCAGCGCGCCATCCTTGAGGTCGATGGCCTGAATCTCCACGCCCTGATCCGCCTCGTCGAGCTGCCTCGCCAGCGCCAGCAGATCGTCGCCGAGGCTGATGGCGTCGGCCTCTGCCTCGAAGATCAGCGCCAGCGAGGCGCGATCAAAGACCGCGGTGCGACCACTGTCGATGAGGATGAGGCGATCCGCGCGCCGGTGCAGGGCGGCCTCCGTGGAGCAGGGCGCGGCCGCCGGTGAGGCGGCCTGGGCCTCGCGGTCGGCGTCGAGGCGGACCAGCGCGTCGCCGTCACAGAAGAGGAAGGTGCCCTCGTCCTCGGGCCAGAACAGGTAGCCGGGCCAGCGCACCGCAAGGTCGCCGACGCGGGCGCGCGCCGGCAGCAGGTCAAACCCGAGCGGCGCGCTGGTCGCCTGGGCGCCGCCGCGGCAGGTCAGGGTGGCGTCGATCTGGGTGGCCGCCGGCCAGGTGTGCAGGCCAGACAGGTCAAGGTTCTTGGTGCTGATCTCCAGGCGAGTGGGGACGGGGGCGCCAGCCAGGGCGAGCCGGGTGATCTCGCGGCCCCGCTGGGAGAAAGTGAGCGACTCGGGGTCGCAGCCAGCCGCGTCGATGTCCAGGAGCAGGCCCGCGCCGATGACCAGCGGCGCGTCGATAGCCAGACCGAGGCTGATCTCAGGGGCCTCCGCGTCGGGCGCCGCGCACGCGAGCAGGGGGAGCAGCGCGGCGCCAATCATCAAGCCGAAGTATCCGTGGTTGTTCATCAATCGCTTCATCACTGTCGCCTCCCAGGCCACCTTTCAGGGGCGCACCGTCGCGCCTTTGGAGGTTGAGTCACGCGAGGGCTCAGGGCTGTAAAGGCGTCCGAAAGATTTTTTCCGCTGGCGGGCTCCGGGGTCAACCGGAGCGGTGGGTGGGGCGTGCGCGGGCGAGCGGGTTGGAAGGGCGAGGGCGCGAGGAGGGGGCAGGGTGGGCGCTTGATGTGCGCGCCGGCGTCGGGATGGGCGTTGTCAGAAGGAGACTCTGAGGCCGAGCTGGTAGGAGAGCCGGCCGAGGGCGGTCAGGTCGGCGGGGAGGTCGAGGCCGGTGGGTTCTTCTGGGGGTTCGACGCGGGTCAGGAGGGCGAGGGCGTCGATCTGGACGAAGAGGCCGAGGCCAGGGGCCAGGGAGAGGTCGAGGCGCGTGCGGGCGCCGAGCAGCCCGGCGAGGGCGGCGCGGGTGGGTCTGGCTTCGGGGTCCTGGGTGATGATCAGGGCGCCGGCGGCAGGCCCGGCGCGCAGGGCGACGTCGCCGAGGCGGAGTGTCCACAGGGCGCCGAAGGTCAGGCCGGCGTGGCTCAGGCGAGTGTCGAGGTCGTTGAAGGACTCGACGCCGGTGGAGAGGGTCAGGTCGGCGTCCAGCAGCCAGCCCTCGCGCTCCCACTCGACGCCAAGGGCGCCGTGGGCGAGGCCGAGGGCGCCGAGCTGGTCGAGGTGCTGGCCGAGGGAGGCGGAGAGCCAGCGGTCGCCGAGGGCGCCCTTGGTGGCGAGGCGAACGAGGGGGACCTCGCGCATCTGGTGGTCGTAGAGGCGGCGGTCGTCGTCGCGGCCGAGGCGCAGCTGTGCCAGGTGGAGGGCGTCGGGGGATCTGCGCTTGACGACGTAGTCGCCGGGGGGCAGGGCGATGCGGCGGGAGTCTCCCTTGAGCAGGGTCAGCTCGGCGAGCAGGCGCCGCTCGGCGCCGTCGAGGATGAGGTAGAGGGCGTCGCGCTCGGCGCTCAGGGTCAAGGCGCTGCTGGTGTCCAGGAAGGTCAGGGGGGGATCGCGGCGGCCGGCGAGGTCGAGCCGGACGGTGGGGTGCTGGGGTCCCTCCCGGGAGAGCAGGGTGGCGTTGACGGTGCGGGCGTAGGCGTAGCTGTAGGCCTCGCCGAGCGAGACAGCGGCGTCAGCGTCGGCGTCGGCGGCCCCGCGCAGGCCCGTGACCCAGTGGGAGGTGAAGACGGCGCCTCGGTGCGTCTCCGATTCGAAGGAGGACTCGTCCTCGGCGCTCGACGCGATCACGACCTGCCCGGAGGCCATGTCGGGCGAGACGCGGACCTTGAAGGGCTCCTGGCCGGTGACGCCCTTGGCGCGGCCCCGCGCGGCGGCCCCCGACTGGCAGGCGTCCAGCACGCCGAGCCGGAGCCGGGCCGGCATCCTCGACAGCCGCGCCAGGAGCACGTCCAGGGGCAGGCGCGTGCCCGCCAGGCGCAGCGCGCCCGCGTCGGCGTGCCCAGAGTAGTAGAAGACGAAGAGATCGGGCTTCCCCTGGCTGAGCGCGTCGAGCTTGTCGAGCACCTGCGAGGCGTCCGGCCCGATCAGCGTGTGGACATCCCGCCCCTCGAAGCGCCCCACGTCCACCAGCGCCTCGCCGACGCGGCGGGCGTCGTCGCGGGTGTAGCGCAGCGGCGCGTCGGCGCCGACCCCGAGGTCGTCGGCGACCAGCAGCGCCACTCGCCCGCCGGCATCCGCCGAGCCCGCCATGAACAGAGCGATCGACGCCGTCACCAACGACGCCGCCGCGATTTTAAGGGGTAGGGCCGCCATCGGCGCCGCCGCGATTTTCAGGGGGAGGGTCGCCCTCGGCGTCGCGCTGCGGCCCTGGTGGGAGTCCGTGGCCGTCATCGTCGATCCTGCTTTCTGCACCGGCGCTCGATGATCACCTCGCGCTGCGCGCTGTGTGCGCGGGCCTCAGGCTCTCGCTCAAGCAGCGCCGCGGCGTCGTCGAGGTCCAGGGGGGCGTCCGAGAAGATCGCCGCGAAGCGCTCCACCCCGGGCCGGTCGTCCAGCAGCCAGCTCTGCGGCAGCCACGCCTCGGCGGCGCTGGCCTTGATGGAGCGCGCGCCGCCCATGGGGTGGAGCGCGCTGACGCCGCCGCCGCCGTCGATCCCCACCACGAAGACCCAGGGCCGGGCGCTGCGGATCTTGGCCTGGAGCCTGTCCCCGGCCCCGCAGGTCGCGCCCAGCGGCGCCGCCTCCCCGTCGCCGCCTTCGACGTAGATCATGAACAAATCCGAACCTTTGGGGCTCAAGTCGTCCAGCGGTGAGGCGCCCCGCGGGTCGCTGGTCGGGTCGACGCCCAGGAGCCGCCACGCGACGAAGAGGGCCAGGAGGGCGGCCGCGGGGATCGCGGCCCATTGCCAGTGGGGCCGCGCGGGTTGGGGCGGCGCGGCGTGGGGAACGTGGCCTTGGCCGCGGGGGAGGCGGGCGGCCAGCGCCATGATCTCGGCGCCGCGATCCGGGTGGGCGTCGAAGGCGGCGCGCTCGGCCTCGATCCGGTTCAACTCGCCGAGGCAGCGCGGGCATCGGGCGAGGTGGCGTCGGAGGCGCCAGCGCGCGAAGGGGCCGAGGTCGCCGCCGAGGTGGCGCGCGATGGTCAAGGGGTTGAGGTGCGCGCTCACGAGGCAGCCTCCAGCGCCAGGGCCTCGCGCCGGATCGCGCCGAGGCGCTTGTTGATCGTGATCCGGGAGAGGCCGACGAGGTCTGCGATCTCGCCTTGAGAGAGGCCGTCGACGAAGTGGTAGACGGCGATCTGGGCTGTGACCGGATCGACCTCGGCCATCAGGAGGTCGACGATCTGGCGCGCGGCCAGGCGCTGGCCGGGCTCAGGCGCCCCTTCGGGCTGCTCGAGGTGGCGGGCGACCTCGGCCCGCCACTGAGCGCCGCGCGCGGCCCGGTCGCGCAGGCGGTTGAGGCACAGGTTCGTGGCGATGGCGTAGAGCCACGTCGAGACCTTCGAGCGGCCTTCGAATCGATCGGGGTTCTCCAGGAGTTGCAAGAAGACCTCCTGCACCATTTCTTGAGCCTCGCGCTCGTCACCGAGGAGCCTGCGGCAGCGTCGAAAGACCGCATGGCCGTGCTGTCTGTACAGCGCACCGATGGCCTCCGTCGTCCACAACGCCTCGCCCCTCCCCTTCCCGATCCGACGATCCACCCGCCTGCGTCAGAGAGGCATTGTACACCAGGTCGGGCGCAGGGCTCTTGCAACCAGCCCCTTGAGTCTGTCACGCCAGCGGTCGGAGTTGTAAACCGAGCGAGATGGTTTGTGCCGAGGCGCAGGCCAGGTCCTTGGTTCTGGACCCGGTTCAGATCCTTTTCTCCTTTGGGGCGTACTCTCCCCCTCGCGGGCTGGATCGAATGGCTCGAATGGATGGAGTGGACGAATGAAGATCTGGATGTTGTGTGCCTGTCTGTTGAGCGCCTGTCAGCCTCCCAGAGCGACCGTCGCGACCTCCGACGCCGGGGTGTCCATGCGCGCACCTCAGGACGGCGCGTCGGGCGGCGCGCAGGATGACGCGGGGGACGCGCCCTCGCCCGCAAAGGGTGGCGGTGGGGACAAGGCCGCGTCGGACGCCGACAAGATCGGGTCCGCGCACGTCCTGGCCGATCGCGCGGCGAGGGCGAAGGTGGTGATCAGGGCGCGGCTGGTCTCGTTTGAAGGGGGCAGCAAGTACGTCTGGCAGGTGGTCGAGCCGCTGGAGGTGATCAAGAACGAGACGCCCTTCGCCTTCGACGCCCCCTTCCGGGTGGCCAACTACAGCTGGGATGGCTCCGTGCCGGAGGGCATCAGCACGCTCTACCTGGAGCCTTATGGCGGCGGTGACAACGTCTGGAGGTTGCTGGACGGCTCGTCGTCGAAGGGCATCAGCCACGCCGACGCCTTCAAGGACGCGCAGGGGAGGGTCGGGTGCATGGCCTGGAGAGGGGGGTGCCTGGACAAGCCGCAGGCCCTGCCGCGCTGCGACTCCAGCCTCAAGCCCGCGCCGATGCAGGAGATTCTTGACAACCGCGACACTCTGGTCGGCAAGCCGGTCGCGGTCGTCGGGCCTCTCAACAGCGGCGCCGGGTGTACGGAGATGGGCTGCTCCGACGACAACCCCTGCTGCAACAGGTGCACCGGCACCGCCTTCCTGGGTCAGGCCGGCGAGCGCGGCTACACCAGCCTGCAACTCCATGATGCCGCCGGCGAGCCGCTGATCGAGTGCAAGGGCGACGAATCCTTGCTGTGCTGTGAGGTCGAGGCGAAGGGGCAGGAGGTGGTCGTGCAGGGCACGCTGGTGCACACGAAGAGCTACCCGAGCGGTTACGCGCTCCAGGATGCGGTGCTCTGCGCGCCTTGAGCCGGGCCGCTCGTATTACGGACAAGGTGGATCGGCACTCCACCCCCTGTCCCCCTCCTCGCTGCGCAAGGAGGGGGAACGCTCGTATTACGGACACGGGTGGTTCGGCACTCCACCCCTGTCCCCCTCCTCGTTTCACAAGGAGGGGGGACGCTCGTAGTACGGGCAGGTTGGTTCGGGGACGCTCGTATGACGGGCTGGGTGGATCGGCTCCCGCCCCGACGACCTCACGATTGTCCCCGACGGGGTCTCGCCCCAGGCGGCCAGTGATCCCGGCGATGGCTCCTGCGGCCCACCCCAAATCATCGTGCCCACCCAACGAGCCCACCCCCGCTCCACCTTGCCCGTAATACGCGCGTCCCCCCTCCTTCCGGAGGGCGGAGGGGGACCGGGGGTGGAGTGTGCGGGACAGGGGGTGGAGTGTGCGGGACAGGGGGTGGAGTGTGCGACCACCGCCGCCGCCATCACCTCGCGGTCCGCGCGCTCTTGGCGAGCGCAAAAACGAAGAGACCCCGTCGTGTCAGGCACGACGGGGTCTCTTTGTTCAAGCCGGGGCTATCGCGCCGGCGTGCAGACTACCAGCGACCGCCGCCGCCGCCGCCGCCGCCGT
>SXGT01782743.1_pt1 | contig 26437 bp, 26 predicted proteins | sample 3176221 | NCBI WGS metagenome assembly SXGT01 (sample SAMN11356862, study PRJNA531348) | freshwater metagenome | isolation source: freshwater sample F1-120 | place: China: Fuxian Lake, Yuxi | collected 2017-12-25
CGCGGGCAGGTGCTCTGGGCCGGGGTGTGCAGACGCATGTTGATGGAACGGCTGGTGCGTCCACGGGCCTTGGAGCGCTTTTTCTTCGGTACGGCCATTTCGTCACTCTACCGTGCGGTCGCGACGGTCACGCAGGGCATCAGCCCTCGTCGAGTTTGCCGCGCAGGGCGTCGAGTGCCGCCCATCGCTCGTCGCGAGTTTCACTCACGCAACGGCACGACACCGTGGCGCGATCGGCACCACACTGCGGGCAGAGCCCCGGACAATCGGGTCGACACACCGGTGCGTCGGGCACCGCGAGGAGCACCGCCTCGCGGACGGGCAGCGTGAAGTCGATCTGGTCGCCGACGAGCGGTTCGGCGTCGCCGTCGACGGCGAGGTCCTCGGCACCCTCGTTGTTGCGACGATGCGCCGACACTTCGCGGGAGAACGCCTCGGTGATCTCGGCCTCCGCCACGCCGTTGACGGGACGCAAACATCGGCGGCACATCGACGCCCACGGCACGGTGGCGCTCCCCTCGGCCACGATGCCCGTGGACGAACTCTCGAGTTCGATCTCCACCGCCACATCGTCACCGTCGGCGATTCGCGAGTCGCCGAAGTCAAACACCGCGGCCTTGGCGACGACGCTGATCGACTTCTCCGAGCCCGGTCGACGCAGGAGGTCGAGCACGTTCACGACGAGCGTGGAACTCATCGCGACACCACCCAGTGATCCGATGTGGGGCGAACCATGCCGGAACGCCTGCTAATTGAGGTCGCGCGTGCGGTCAACTTCTTGGTCGAAGAACTCGCCCGACATGTCGGGTGCGTCCTGCGTCATTTGATCGTTGGCTTGCTGGATACCCGTGATCGACAATCGGTCGCGACCATGCTTGATGGTCTTCATCAAACGGTCGATGAGGATCTCCACGCTGCCGAGGCGACGGTCGAGGAAGTCCTCGGTCTCGCTCTTCAAACGACGTGCGGTTGATTCGGCTTCGTCGATGATCTGTCGCGCCCGCGCCTCGGATGCACGAACCACCTCGGTGCGTTGCACCATGCGTTCGGCCTGCGTGCGTGCGGCTTCGATGATTTCGTCGGCTTCACGTTGCGAACGGTTGAGGAAGTTCTCCTTCTCCTTCAACATGAACCGCGCCTCGCGCACCTCCACCGGCAGACATTGGATGGCGTCCTCGAGCAACGCGACCACCTCCTCGCGGTCGATGCGTGGGGTGCTCGACAACGGCACGTTCGGGGCCTTGGAGATCAGGTCGATGAGGTCGAGCAGAATCGCCTCGGCGTCGCCCATTTGTACGTCGGGGAGTTCCTCGGTCGGGAGGTCGTCGTTGTCAGTCATGATGTTGCTCCGTTTGAACTAGCGGCGAGCGCGGCTCGCCAGCGCCTTGGCAACCGGTGCGGTGACCATTACCGAAGCGTCTCCACCGTAGTGCGCGATCTCCCGCACGAAGCGACTACTTATATAGGCGTGCTCGGGCAAAGCGAAGAGCACCATCGTGCGCACACCCGACACCGTGTAGTTGGTGTGGGCCATCTGCGATTCGATGTCGAAGTCGGTGGCGCTGCGCAGGCTCTTCACGATGCAGGTGGCCCCCACTTTCTTGGCGGCATCGACGGCCAAACCGGCGTGCGCCTCCACTCGGATTCCCGCCAAATGTGCGGTGGAGTCCTTCGCCAGTTGCACACGCTCCTCGACGGAGAACATTCCGGTCGGCTTCTCCGGATTGTGCATGACGGCGATGACCACCGAACCGAAGATGCCGGCGGCCTGGGCGGCGACGTCGAGATGTCCGAGGTGAAACGGGTCGAAACTGCCGGGATACAGCACCACTTGCTGGTTCGCCATCGACTTCTACGGTACCCGTCGGGCGGTGCTTACTCGACCCGCCGCAAGAACGTCACATGGGTGCGTCCGTAACGCTTTTCGCGCAGCGACTCCCAACCTTCGGGGGCCGGAATTGCCGCGGCCGCCTCGGCGACCACGAGTCGGCACGGCACCCGCGCGAGCAATTCGTTCCATTGCGTGAATTCGTACGGCGGATCGGCAAGGACCAGCGTGGCATCCGTGCACTGTGCAACCAGCGTCAACGCATCGCCGCGCAACACGGTGGATCGGTCGCCGATTCCGAGCGAAGTTATGTTCGAGGTCAACGTATCGAGCGCGCGCTTGTCGCGTTCGATGAACGTGGCATGTCCGGCGCCGCGACTGAGCGCCTCGATACCGAGCGCGCCCGTGCCGGCGAAGCAGTCGACGATGCGAGCCCCCGACAGGTCGTAATGACTACCGAGGCTGTTGAAGATGGCCTCGCGCGCCATGTCGGTTGTGGGACGGGTGGTCTTGCCTTCCGGCGATTCGATACGACGACCGCGAAGTTCTCCCGCCACCACTCGCATGCGAACAACGCTATTGCCGGAGTGCTTGACTGTTGCTGTGCACGACGAGGAGAACGGCGAGTTGCAACGCGCCGAACCGCCGGCATCGACGATCATTTGCGTGGACTGCGGTGGTACCGCCCACCTCATCACACCCGCACCCGAGGACGGCGAGTGGTACGTCGGCGACGTCACCGCCTACCGGTGCAGCGACTGCCGCGACCGATGGGACCTGGTACTCGCCTAGTCCTTGGTGAGGAATTCCTTCTCTTCGCGGGCCAGAAGCAGGTTCACTTCTCCTGCCAGGTCACGATGACGCTTCAACGTCGGGTCGGCGTCGATGATCTCGAACGCGGCCTCGCGTGCGGCCTTGATCAACGTTTCATCGCGACGCAGTGAGGCCAGTTTCAAGTCGCTGGCACCCTTTTGCGCGGTGCTCATGAGCGTGCCTTCACCGCGCAATTCGAGGTCGACCTCGGCGAGGTAGAAGCCGTCGGTCGACTTGACGAGCGCCTCCACCCGTTCGACACCGACGTTGGAATTCTTGCGTACGAGCCAGCAGCGACTCGCGATCGAGCCGCGACCGACACGACCACGCAACTGGTGCAGCTGGGCGATACCGAACCGATCGGCATCCAGGATCACCATGCACGTGGCGTTGGGGACGTCTACACCGACTTCGATCACCGTGGTCGACACGAGCACGTCGAACTTGCGCGCACGGAACTTGGTCATCACGTCGTCTTTTTCCTGCGACGACATGCGGCCGTGCAGCAACCCGACCTTGGACTTGGCCAATTCACCCTTGCGCAGCGACTCGTGGATCTCCTCGGCGGCCGCGACCTCCAACTTGTCGCTCTCTTCGATCATCGGGCACACCACGTACGCCTGCTGACCGTCGGCAATCGCGCGACGGACGTCCGACCACATGTTTTCGATCTCGAGCGGCGCGGTCACAGCGATGGTGTCGATCGGCGTGCGACCTGGTGGAAGTTCGTCGAGCACGCTCACCTCCAAGTCGCCGTACACGGTCATCGCCGCGGTTCGCGGAATCGGCGTTGCCGTCATCACCAACACGTCGGGAGTCGTGTGTCGTTCACCCGCACCTTTTCCGCGCAACGCCGCTCGCTGCTCGACACCGAAGCGATGCTGCTCGTCGATCACCACCGCGCCGAGCGAGGCGAACTCCACGCCTTCCTGAATCAGGGCGTGGGTACCGATGGCGATGTCCACCGCGCCACGTGCCAGGTCGGCGAGCAACTCGCGACGACGCTCGCCGGTGATGCGACCCGTGAGCAACTCGACTCGCAACTGACGCTCGCCGAACAGGTTGCCGTCGTCGGGCACCTTCAAATCGGCAAGCAGTCGTTGGATGCCCGCGTAATGTTGCTCGGCCAACACTTCGGTCGGCGCCATCAACGCACCTTGGTGTCCACCCTGGACGGCAACCAACATCGCCGCCACCGCGACGACGGTCTTGCCACTACCGACGTCGCCTTGCAACAGACGATGCATCGGCGCCGGCTTGGCCAGATCGTCGTTCACTTCGTCGATCACCCGCCGCTGTGCACCGGTGAGCGGGAACGGCAGCGCACCGATGAAACGTCGCTGCATCTCGCCGGTCATGTCATGACGTATGCCGGTGTTGTCGCGCTCGAATGCTCGCTTGCGACCCACCAACACCAACTGCACGCGCAGCAGTTCGTCGAAGGCGAGGCGCTCGCGGGCTCGTTCCTTGTCGACGATGCTGTCGGGGAAATGAATCGTGTTCAGCGCCGAATGCCGGTCGATCAACGAAAGCCGTTCGCGAATCTCCGCGGGCAACGGGTCTCCGATCGTGCGGTGTGCGGCACGGTCGAGGGCATTGCGTACCCAATTCGCAATCTCCCACGTGGAGAGGTTCGCCTTCTCGCTCTGCGGATAGATCGGCACGATGCGCCCGGTCTTGTCGCCGATGATGTCCACCACCGGATTGACCATCTGCAATTTGCCGCGAAAGCGCTCGGGCTTGCCGAAGACGGCGATTTCGGCGTCCGTCTTCAGTTGCCGTTCGCGCCACGGCTGGTTGAAGAACGTGAGCGAAATCGAACCCGTGGCGTCCCCCACCATCGCCGTCACCATGCTGCGACGGGTGCGCAGGGGCACACGACGAACGTTGCGCACCTTCACCAATACGAGGGTTTCGACGCCCTCGACCAGGTCGCCGATGTGGGCTTCGTTGGTGCGATCGACGTACCGCCGCGGATACGTGGTGAGGAGGTCGAGCACGGTTTCCACGCCGACTTCCGCGAGCGCGTCACGACGTTTGTCGCCGACACCCTTGATGGTGGCGATGTCGATCTTCGCGAGATCCTTGAGCGTGAGCGGTGCGTCGGCCATGCCGCGCCGAAGTTACTCCACCCCGAACAGGTACGGGTACAACGGTTGACCGCCGCGATGAATCTCGCACGTGATGGACGGGAAGTGCTCGCCCACCCAGGCTTCGATGCGCGCCGTTTCATCGGACCTGGCGTCGACCCCGGTGATGATGGTGAGCAACTCGCGGTCGTCGGTCACGATGTGCTTCAGGAGCGCGGTCGAACAATCGAACACGTTGGTTGCGATCGCAACCACGCCGTCACCACGCACGAGACCGATCGAATCCCCCGCGGTCACGCTGCCTGCGTCGGTCTTGGTGTCGCGTACCGCGGTCGTCACCTCGCCGGTGATCACCGCTGCTGCGGCCTTGGCCATCGCCCCGCCGTTGTGTTCGGCGGAGGCTTCCGGATCGTACGCAACGAGCGCGGCCAGCGCTTCGGGCATGGAGCACGTCGGCACCACACGCACTTCCTTCTTCGTGAGACCATCCACTTGTTGTGCAACCGGGATGATGTTCTTGTTGTTCGGCAGGATCACCACCTGCTGGGCGTTCATGTGTTCCACCGCGTCGAGCAATTCCTGCGTCGAGGGGTTCAAGGTTTGTCCACCCGTCACCACTCCGTGCACGCCGAGTTGGCCGAACAGTTCCGCGATGCCGTCACCGCTCGCCACCGCCACCACGGCGCACGTCACCTCGGGAAGTGCGGCATGCGTCTTGAAGTGGGGTTTGCCACCGTGGGCGACCGCATCGCTCCCCGACGGAGCGGCGAGTTGGGCTTCGCGCTTCTCGTGCTCTTCCGCCACCTCCTCGAACAGGTCGGTGACACGAATCTGGTGCGGGCGACCACCGAGGGAGATCGGTGCCTCGATCGCCGCGCCGATGTCGTTGGTGTGAATGTGGCAGTTGTACAGACCCTCGCCGCCGACCACCACGATGGAATCGCCGATTCCACCCCATTTCTGTTTGAACGCATGCGACTTGGTGTCGTCGATCTCGAGGAGGAACATCACTTCGTAGCGCAACTCGCTCACGTCGACCGTGCCGTCGGTATTTCCGGTGCCATCGCCGCGCTTCATCACGGCGATGAGTTGCTCGGTATTGGGACCACTCACGTTCTCCGGCTCGGGCAATGGTTCGCCGTCCACCACGTGCAGTGCCGAGTCGAGGAACAGCAGGAATCCGGCACCACCCGCATCGACGACGCCGGCGTCCTTCAGCACGGGCAACAACTCGGGGGTGTTGGCCAACGACTCGCGACCTGCAGCCCGCGCAACACGCAACATCGCCGCGAGCGTCGCCCCGTCGTTCGCGGCACGCACCGCTGCGTCGGCCGTTTCGCGCACCACGGTGAGAATGGTGCCTTCGATCGGTTTCAGCACGGATTCGTATGCAGCCAACGACGCCGCCTTCAACGCCTCGGCAACCTTCGGGGCGCCGAGATCACGCGCCGATTTCAACGTTCCGGAAAGACCGCGCAGAATCTGACTGAGGATCACGCCACTGTTGCCGCGCGCACCCATGAGCGAGCCGTGACTGATGGCGCTGCACGTTTCGTCGAGCGCTCCGGGACGTTTCTCCAACTCCGCGACGACGGCGTCGAGCGTTCGCGTCATGTTCGTACCCGTGTCTCCGTCGGGGACGGGATACACGTTCAGCCTGTTGATATCGGCTTGATGGCGCTTCAGCGTGTCGCGGTAGGTCACCAGTGTGTGACGCAAGGCATCGGACCCCAACTGTTCCAGCACGGGCACGCCGAAAGGCTACCTGTGATACCTTTTTCGTTCATGCAAGGCGTCGTCAAGGCGTTCAATCCGACGACCGGTGACGGCATCGTGTTGCGCGATACCGATCTCACCGAATACGAACTTGCCGAACACGCACTCGACGGTTCGATCTTTCGCATGCTCCGCCAAGGTCAACGCGTGAACTTCACGCTCGACGCCGCGGGACGCGCCACGCAACTTCGTATCGGGTCCGAAAGGGACATGGGCACACCGGGCCACTAGCCCGAACGCTCCTTGCACAACTCCTGCAATGACGAATCGTTCATCCAACGACCGACTCAATTCGTGGGTCGACTCGTGGGCTGCGATCCTGCAGCCCGATTCGATCCACTGGTGTGACGGAACCCAAGCCGAGTACGACCGCCTGTGTGCCGAACTCGTCACGGCGGGCACCTTCACCAAGTTGAACGACGTGAAGCGTCCGAATTCGTACTGGGCCCACAGCGACCCGGGCGACGTGGCGCGCGTGGAGGACCGCACCTTCATTTGCTCCGAAAAGGAGATCGACGCCGGTCCGAACAACAACTGGCGACAACCCGCGGAAATGCGCCGCGAACTCACCGCGTTGTACACGGGAGCGATGCGTGGTCGCACCATGTACGTGGTGCCTTTCAGCATGGGTCCGCTCGGCTCCGACATCGCCCACATCGGCGTGCAGCTGACCGACTCGGCATACGTGGCGGTGAACATGCGCATCATGACGCGCATGGGCAAGGGCGCGCTCGACGTGCTCGGCAACGGCGAGTGGGTGCCGTGCGTCCACTCGGTCGGCGCGCCACTTGCGGCTGGTCAAAAGGACGCCGCCTGGCCGTGCAACCCCGAGAACAAGTACATCGTGCACTTCCCCGAGACCCGGGAGATCTGGTCGTACGGGTCGGGATACGGCGGCAATGCGCTCCTCGGCAAGAAATGCTTCGCCCTGCGCATCGCGTCGGTCATGGCGCGGGACAACGGCTGGCTCGCCGAGCACATGCTGATTCTGAAACTCACGAATCCCGCCGGTGAGTTCAAGTACATCGCAGCGGCATTCCCGTCCGCGTGCGGCAAGACCAACCTTGCGATGCTTGCTCCGACGATTCCCGGATGGAAGGCCGAAACCGTCGGCGACGACATCTGCTGGATGAAATTCGGCGACGACGGCCGCTTGTACGCGATCAATCCCGAAGCAGGTTTCTTCGGCGTTGCTCCGGGCACCGGTTGGGTGACCAACGCCAACGCCATGCACACGTTGCACGGCAATTGCATCTTCACCAACACCGCGCTCACCGACGACGGCGACGTGTGGTGGGAGGGACTCACCGACGCGGCTCCGGCTCGCGCCACCGATTGGCGCAACGATCCGTGGACGCCGGAGACCACCACTCCCGCTTCGCACCCCAACGCACGGTTCACCGCGCCCGCTTCGCAGTGTCCGTCGATTGCACCCGAATGGCAGGACCCGAAGGGTGTTCCGATCTCGGCGATTCTCTTCGGCGGTCGACGTCGCACCACCGTTCCACTCGTCACCGAAGCATTTGACTGGAACCACGGCGTGTTCCTCGGCTCCATCATGGCGAGTGAGACCACCGCCGCCGCCGGTGGAGCGGTCGGCAACCTGCGATTCGACCCGATGGCGATGCTGCCGTTCTGCGGTTACAACATGGCCGACTACTTCGCCCACTGGTTGAAGATGGGCAAGCGCACCGAGGCCGCCAACCTGCCGAAGATCTTCTTCGTCAACTGGTTCCGCCGCGACGAGGACGGCCGTTTCATGTGGCCGGGATACGGCGAGAATTCGCGCGTCCTCAAGTGGGTGTTCGAACGCGTCGACGGAAAGTCCGCAGCACGGTCGACTCCGATCGGTTTGCTCCCGCAACCGGAGGCAATTGACACCGCGACGATGGAGATCTCGAACGACGACCTCACGGCCTTGCTGAGCGTGGATGTGGCCGGCTGGTCCGCCGCGGTTCCACAGATACGTGAACATTACGCAAAGTTCGGTGAACACATTCCCGCAGAGTTGTCGACCGCGCTGAACAACCTCGAACGCGCGCTCAGCGCCTAGTCGTTCGCCACGCGGCGCACCGCCGCTCGGAGAAGCCGCGTCATCACGGCAAATCCTTGCCAAATCCGGGGTGTCGCCCCTACTGTCTGGTCATGCGCAAACTCGACGTCACACCCGCCGTCCACCCTCGCCGATACCTCTCGCTCGCCATCGCATTGGGGCTTCTCCTCGCAGCATGCGGTGGCGGCGGCGGAAGTAGTGAGAGTGGATCGAACGTCACTCCCGGTGACAACAAGCAGAACGACTCGATGGGAAGCGACGGACAGATCTCCATTTCCGAGTCCGACCTCGGCACACCGTGCGACACCGACGGACAGACCGCGAGCATCCCCAATGGCACCGGCATCTGTGCCGCCGACTCCACCGGTGCACTCGTATGGCAGAAATCCGGCAAGGGCGACATGGGTGGCGGCGGACAGGGCTCGTCGCAAGGAGTTTCGACTGCAGAACCCGATTACTTCCATTGGAACTGGGACATCACCACCACCCAACCGCGCGAACCGAAGTGCACCTCTGCGACCCCGTTGAGCGTGCTGCCGACGCCGGTCGACCAGATCAGATACACCAATCCGCTCGGCTACAGCCAGCCCGGTGCGCACGCGCTGCCTGTGCCGCACCACAACGTGTACGTTGCCGAACAACAGTCCGTCGACGAGAACGGCATCACCCGTCGCACGGCACTCGTCGATCCCATCAAGGCTCCCGCCAATGCCACGTTGGTCGGTTTGGCGCGTGACCGTTACACCGTCAAGAACTCGTCCGGTGCGAGCGCAACCTACGACGAGTACATGTTGTCATTGCACATCTGCGGGACCTACTACGTGGTGTTCAACCACATCGACGACATTCCGCCGACGTGGCTCGACGCCGTGAAGGACCCGGCAGTCCGCGAGGAATGCAACGGCGGTCAAGGTGGTTCGGAGGTCTGCATGTGGACCTACCTCCAAGTGCCCGTAACCGCGGGTGACCGTCTTGGTCGTGCCTCGGGTCGAGCCCACGGCTGGGACATCGGCGGTACCGACGTCTCGAAGCCGATGGAGCATCGCATCGACCCGGGCGCCTACACACCTCGCTGGGCTTCGGCCATCTGCGTACTTGATTTGTTCGAACCGGCACTCCGCGACCAGCTGTATTCGACATTGGTGAGTGACGGCAACTGCGGACGACCCGACCACGATTACCCGAACACCCTCTCCGGAGTGTGGTTGGCCGTCGGACAACGCGACCGTTCGGCACAAGAAGACCTCCACATCGGGCTCTTCCCGCGCTACACCTTCGACGGCCGACTGCGCTTCTCCATCGGGACGCAGGCGAACGTCGCGGGCCTACCCACCGGAATCTATGAGTTCACACCGGAATCCTCCGGACTTCGGAATCCCGCCTTCACCGCGGTGAAGCCCGGCGAGGTCGCCTGTTTCGACGGGTTGAGTGCACCGGAGACGGGCCTCAAGATTCCGGTCACCCGCGTGTATGCCACCATGCAATCGAGTGGCGGCATGGAGACGATCTCCATCGCCGGAGCCGGAACCGGCAAGTGTGGTTCGGGTCCGTACACGATGCCCGCTGAAGCGACATCGTTCGAACGCCGCGTCGGCTGAGGCAGCGCTCGATCGTTAGCCCTGGCCGACGAGCATCGCTCGTATCCCCAGCCCCATGATGAAGAGGCCACCGAAGCCGTAGAGCAGGTACACCCTCGACTTCAGTTGTGCTCGATACGAGTAGATGATGGCGATGGCGATGATGCCGACGAATCCGTAGAACGCATGGAATTGGGGGAACATGAGTTTCTCCTTGTTCACCATCGCCACGCCCATCGCGACCTGCACGAACACCGTGAGTTGCGCCAACGTGGTGAACCACCACAGTGCCCGCGAACGTAGCGACGCCACCCGGTGCGCGCCGAGTGCCCAGAGCCCCGCCAGCGCATTGCCGATGATGACGAACCAAGCGAAACCGTTGTGCAGTTCCGACAATGTCGAGGCAATCATCGCATTGGCGAGCAACTGGGGGCTCATCACCGAAAACGCTACCGACTGTCGCTACCGAATGTCGCTACCGAATGTCGGTGTTCGCCTCGGCGCCGCCCTCGAACAACGACAGCCGACCTGATACGTCGACATGCAGCGTGGTGACCGACGCGTTGTCGACGCTGCGCACGAGCACACGATCGTCGGACGTCGCCGCACCGATCAGGGCGTTGATGGCGACGAAATGAGTGAAGGCGATCGTGTCACGGCGGATTTCGCCGGCCCAAGCCACGAGCGCGGCACGAAAGGTCGCGTACTCCGTACCATCGCGATCGATCAGTTCGCGCCAGGTTCCCTGCATGGCACGACGCAACCATTCCGAACGTTGGCTCAATTCGACACCGGAGGGGGACGGAATCTCGGCGATACGAGGTTCGATACGCGCGGTGCATCCCGACACTCGTTCGAATTCGGCCGCGGTCTCCCGACATCGCAGGAGCGGGCTCGTCACCACGTCGAGGTCACCGACGCTCCACTTGGATTCCTGCAGTCGTACGACCAGCCGTGCCGCGGTTGCCGCGGCCTGATCACGCCCGAGTTCATCGAGCGGTGGGTCCATCGATGTGTCCCATCCGGCCGCCGCATGGCCGTGGCGCACCAGGTGGATGAGCGTCATCGGTCGGCGCGCACGACTCGAAAACCTCGAATCATTCGTCGAACAGTGACGAACGTTTCGACGGCGCCGGTTCGCCGACCTTGATGAACCACTCGGTGCCGAACGCTCGCTGGAAGGACTCCTCGGACAACTCGTTCACGAAACTCGTGTCGTTCATTTGGCTCTTGTGTGCGGAGATGGCGCGACGTTTCTGATCACAGTGCTTGGCGACGTCGATGTGGTGCGTTATCACCGACTCGGGCTCCCCCATCGGATTACCGTCGTCGGCCGGGTTGCGCGGGTCGAAGTCGTTCTCACCACCGTTGGCCTTCGACCATTCGAACTGCTCGACGAAGGCGTCACGATTCAAGGTGACCTCGAACAAATCGCGCACTCCCGTGAGCGCGGCGGTGCGGCGCACCACCTTGTGCACGTGGATGTGGTCGGGGTGACCGTAGTTGCCGTGCCAGTCGTAACCAACGAGGACGAGTCGATCCGTTGCGCGTTGTTCGTCGCGAACGATCACCGCGAGCCGTTCTGCCGCATCGTCGACCGTCGAACGAATGAAGGCACCCGGCTCGTTGTTCTGCGTCCAACCCGTCATTCCGCTGTCCTCGTACCCGAGCCATTCGTGACGGGTCACCCCGAGGATCTCGCAGGCGCGACCGAGTTCGGTCCGTCGTCGCTCCAACAAGGCGGTTGCGCTCGTGACGTCGGCGGGCCGCTCCCCGTGTCGACCGTCGGTGGCGGTCACGACGACCACACGGTGACCTTCGGCCGAATACTTGGCGATGGTGCCACCGCTGATCAGACACTCGTCATCGGGGTGGGCGTGCAGGAAGACGATGGTGCTCATGATTGCTTGGCTGCTCCCGACTCGATCAGTGCTTCGATTCGTCGCTCATCGAGACCCCAATCGGCGAGCACGGCGCGGGTGTGCGCTCCGGCATGCGCAGGCGGGGTCGGCACCGACGTCGAAGTACGCGAATACCGCGGAGCAGGCGACGGCTGGGTGATGCCATCGATCTCGACGAAGGTTCGACGCGACACGTTGTGCGGATGTTGCGCTGCTTCACTCATCCGCAGGACCGGGGCGTAACAGACGTCGGTTCCCTCCATGATCGTGTTCCACTGTGCGCGGGTCTTGGTGCGGAACACCTCCGCCAGCTTCTTCTTGAGGCTCGGCCACTGGCTGCGATCCATCTGACCTGCGAAGGCGGGGTCGCCCGACAGGCCGGTCTTCTCCAATAGCAGCGCGTAGAACTGCGGCTCGATGGAACCAACCGACACCCACTCGCCGTCCGCGCACTCGAAGACGTCGTAGAAGTGCGCTCCGGTGTCGAGCAGGTTCGTGCCGCGCGCATTCTCGTCGAACATGCCGATGTTCTTGAAGGCCCAGAACATGCTCATGAGCACCGCCGATCCGTCGACCATCGCGGCATCGACGACTTGACCCCTGCCCGAGCGCTGTGATTCGAGCAGTGCACACACGACTCCGTAGGCAAGCAGCATGCCGCCACCGCCGAAGTCACCCACCATGTTGAGCGGTGGAGTCGGCGGTTCGCCGGCGCGTCCGAAGTGTGCCAACGCACCGGCGAGCGCAATGTAGTTGATGTCGTGTCCGGCGGAGTTCGCGTAGGGGCCGTCCTGCCCCCAACCGGTCATCCGTCCGAACACCAACTTCGGATTGCGGGCCAAACACTGCTCGGGTCCGACACCGAGACGCTCCATCACCCCTGGTCGGAAACCTTCGATCAACGCATCGGCACGCTCGACGAGTGAAAGAAGGGCGTCGGCCCCGTCGGCCTGCTTGAGATCGAGCGCCACGTTTCGTCGCCCGCGCAACATGACGTCCCAATGGGATCCCGTCGACGTGTCACGCACCGCTTGGGTTCGCTCGACGCGCACCACCTCGGCACCCATGTCGGCGAGCATCATCGCCGCGAACGGACCCGGACCGATTCCGGCGATCTCGAGGATTCGAATTCCGCTGAGCGGACCCGCCATCGGAGTGTTACTTCTTCAGCGTGAAGCGCGAGATGGTGTCGACGATGAAGCCCCACAAGGGCTGCGGAATGTCGTGACCCATGTCGTCGACGAGCACCAAGTGCGCACCGGGGATGATCGCCGCGGTGCGTTTGCCCGCACCGGGTGCGATGAGCGTGTCGTCGTTGCCGTGGATGACGAGGGTCGGCACCTTCAGCGCAGCGAGTGCCTCGGTGCGCCGACCGCTGGCGTAGATCGCCGCCAATTGTCGCGGTGATCCCTCGGGATAGAACGACCGATCGAAATCCCGCGCGGCGTTGGCACGCGAGAGCGCCGCGTCGCGGTACTTCTTGGATTGAAAGGCTTGGTACACCAACGAGTGTTCGATGAAGCCGGCACGATCGGTGGGCGGAATCGACATGAGCGCCGCCATTGCTTCGGGCGTGGACTCCATGGTCTCCGGCTCGCCGGGCATCGACATCACCGAGATGAGCGACGCAGTGCGGGTCGGATGTTCGATTGCAAACACCTGTGCGATCATGCCGCCCATCGAGGCTCCCATGATGTGCGCCTTCTGAATGCCGAGATGGTCCATCAACCCGACGACATCAGCCGCCATGTCGCTCAAAGAATACGGCGTCGGCGGAATCGGTTGCTCGAGCAACGCCGCGGTGACTACCGCGTTCGAATCGACTGATACACCATCGAGTTTGGTGGACAAGCCGACGTCGCGATTGTCGAAACGCACCACGAAGTGCCCGCGATCGGCGAGCATGCGCGCGAAGTCCTCGTGCCAAGCCACCATCTGCGCGCCGAAACCCATGATGAGGACGAGTGCAGGATCGTTCTTGTCGCCGAACGTGTCGTATTCGAGTTCGATCGGCAGGGTTTCCCATTTGTTGGCGACGGCACGTGGCATGCCTTCACGGTAGCGTTTCGCCGTGTCGTCGGTCGCACGCGCACCAGGACGCGTCAATCTGATTGGTGACCACACCGATTACACCGGTGGCTTGGTCTTGCCGATGGCGATCGATCGCGAGACGACCATCACCTTCGACCGACACGAAGACGTGATCCTCACGAGTGACGACCTCGATGGAGAGGTTCGATTCGCGCTCCCCATCGTCGATGCGTCGAACGTGCGACCCGCATGGGGACGTTACGTCGCGGGAGTCGCCGCGGCGATGGCCGAGCGCCACTTGCCGATACGGGGATTCATCGGCACGGTCGCGACCAACGTTCCGATCGGAGCGGGACTGTCGTCGAGTGCGGCACTCGAGGTGGCCGCCGCCCTCGCCTTCGGCATCGACACGGATGAGTCCGCGATTGCCGCGGTGTGCAGACGCGCGGAACACCTGGCCACGAGCGTGCCGTGCGGGATCATGGACCAACTTGCCATCGTTGCGGGTGTACGCGATCACGCGCTGATGATCGATTGCCATTCACTCGAGGTAACGCCGATTCGAATACCAGAGTCGCTTGCGGTGTGGGTCGTCGAGGTGTCGTCACGAACTCTCGACGGCAGCGAGTATCCGGCTCGCGTTCAACAATGCGCGATGGCGGAGCGCGAGGTCGGTCCGCTGCGACTCGCAGATTCCGCCACCGTACGGCACATCAAGGACGACATCGTTCGAGCGCGGGCACAACACGTGGTGAGCGAGAACGAACGAGTTCGCGCCTTCGCCGCTGCACTCGCGCACGGAGATGCTCGTGACGCGGGACGACTCATGTACGAGAGTCACCGCAGTCTCAGTCGCGACTTTGCTACCTCCACCCCGGCGATGGATGCCGCGGTCGACCACTTCGCGCGGGTGCCCGGCGTGCACGGGGTGCGAATGACTGGTGGCGGATTCGGCGGTTGCGTGGTGATTCTCTCCGACTCGGAGGCCACGATCAGCCGCGACTCGGGCACATCGCTCGCCATTCGGGTGCGAGCAGCCGACGGCGCGTCGCTTGCAACACCGCTGTCGTAGCCTGCCACCAGTGAATCCCGACGCGTTGCTCGCCGAACTCGACGACGATCAACGACGGGCGGTCACCTGTGCGCCGAGCGCCACCATCGTTCACGCCGGTGCCGGTTCGGGAAAGACACGCGTACTCACCCATCGAATCGCCTGGCGTATCGCGCAGGGCACCGCCGACCCGTCGCGTGTCCTCGCCATCACGTTCACTCGCGAAGCCGCGTCGGAAATGCGCAGGCGCCTGCGATCCCTCGGCGTCACGCGACACGACCGGGCCGACGACACCGATCAACCCACCATCGGAACGTTCCACTCAGTCGCCCTCGCGTTGTTGCGTCGGCGAGCCGCCGATACCTCGGCACAACTTCCCTCCGTGGTGGGCAATCGCACCTCGTTGCTAGATCAGGCGCTCGGTGAAAACAAGTTGGGTCGACGAAGCGGTGCCGTCCTCGCGGAGATCGACTGGGCGCATGCGCGAATGGTGTCGCCCGAGCGGTACGAAGCCGAGGCGTCGCGTGCGCAACGCAAACCCGCCATCGCACTCGAACAGATTGCCGTGGCGTACCGCGCGTACGAGAAGATCAAACAACAACGGGGAGTGGTCGATCTCGACGATCTCATCTCGTTGGCCACCCGCGCCATCAACGATCGTGTCGACTTCGCGGCCGCAACGCGGTTTCGATTCCGACACTTCTTCGTGGACGAAGCCCAGGACATGAACCCACTCCAGTTCTCCTTCCTCGAGGCACTGCGCGGAAACCGCAGCGACGTGTTCATCGTCGGCGATCCGATGCAGGCGATCTACGGATGGAACGGTGCCGACCCCGCGTTGTTCGCCAGTTTGCCCGATGTCTTCGGTCAACCCACGGTGCTCTCGCTCCCCAACAACTACCGGTGCACGCCACAAGTGCTGGAGGTGGCGACGCACGTGGCGAGCGGCGCGACGCTCAACGTTCGTTCCAGACGGGCGTCGGGTGTGCCGGTCGAGTACGTGGAGGTCGACGACGAATACGAGGAGATCGACGTCGTCCGGCGGCTTGCCGAACAGCACGTACGCATCGGATTCGACCCGTCGTTCGCGGTACTCGCACGTACGAACGTTCAACTGGAACCAATCGAACGGTCCCTCACCAATTGCGGGGTTCCCGTTGCATCACGACGGGCCAGTGCAATGCGAACCAACGCCATCGACGAGGTCGCCGAATGTCGTACCCGTCACGACCTCACGGTGTGGGCGGCCGACGTCATCGTCGAGTCGACCGACGGTGATGAACGAATCGTCGCCGAACAGGTGCAGGCCTTCCTGCGCAGCAGTTCCACCGGTGTGGTCGACGGACGTAGTGCTGCCGTTTTTCTTCGGGCGAGCACCGCGAGCCCCGAGCAATACGGTGTCGAACTCCTGACCTTTCACGGCGCGAAGGGTCGCGAATTTTCCCACGTGGTGATCGTCGGCGCCGAACGCGGACTGATGCCGCACTCCTCGGCGGCCACGCCCGAACAACTCGACGAGGAGTCACGCCTGGCGTACGTCGCCTGCACACGGGCCGCCGATCATCTCACGGTGGTGCGCGCGCGACGCCGCAAGGGGCGCCTCACCACCGCGAGCCCCTACTTCGTATCGCTACCCGACGCCGTGGAGCGTCGCGGTGCGACCGCTACGCCGACGGAACGACCGCGCCGTACCGCCCCACCCCACCCGCTGGTATTGGCCGAGCGCGATCTGAGACGACGACTCAACGACGTGCGTGATGGGATCGCCCGCACCAACTTCACCATGCCCGAAGCAATCTTGAGCGACGAAGAGATCTCCCGCATCGTCAAGGATCGACCCCGCACGTTGGAGGCGTTGGCGACGATCCTCGGACCGCTCACCGCCAACCGGCTCGGTGCCGCAATCCTGCGCGAGACGCACGAATCGACCGAATAATCACGTCCAAACACCACACATGACCCTCGACCCAGACACGCCAATCGACCGTGTGCGATTCGCCGTGGTCGACACCGAAACCACCGGTCTCTCCACCGACGACGATCGGGTGCTGCAGATCGGTGTGGTGGTCGTTCGCGGTGACGGCACCACCGAGCACGAGTTCGTCACGTACCTGCGCAGACTCACCTGGGGCTTCGGGCACGTCGGCGCGTTCCACATCCACGGAATCACCCGACGTCAACTCCGCGGCGGGATGAAACCACGCGAGGCGATGGAAATGTTGAACGTGCTCATCGGAGGCTGCGTGTTCACCGCGCACAACGCGAGGTTCGACGTGGGATTCCTGCGCTCCGATTCCATTCGACTGGAGGTACCGCTCAAATTGACCGGACCACTCTGCACGCTCAACATGTCGCGCAAACTCGATCCGCAGCGCACCATGTCGCACAAACTGAAGGACGTCGCGGCGAGATTCGGGAAGTCCACCGACCGTCCGCACGATGCACTCGCCGACTCCCAACTCACCGCGGCCGTGCTCCCCGACTTGCTTGCAGCGCACCGCATCGGCACGTACGGTGCGCTGGTGCCCTTCTTCGGCTGAGGTTCGAAGTCAGCCGCGGGGCTGGGCGTACTTCGCGCGAACGGCTCGTGCAGTTCGGCGAGACAGGTCGACGTACTTCGCTGGTTCGATCACTTGCACGTTGCGACCGCCTCGCAGGAGCAGGCGCGAGAGCCAATGTTCGGAGGTGACGCGCAACGAGACGTCGATGGACCCGTACTTGTTCTGCGTTCGTGAGACGGTGGGGTACGCCTCGGCAATCCACGTTGCGTCGCCCCGCACCCGCAGCGTGACGAGTTCGAGGTCACTGCCGAACCATCCACGTTCACCGTCGTCGTCGACCCGACTGGCGACATCGGCCTGGTTGTACACCTTGCCCGTCCGCACGATGGATTGAATTCGGTCGACTCGGAAGTTGCGAATCGCCCCCGACTTGTCGTCGTCGGCCATGACGTACCAGTGACCATGGTCGCTGAAGATTCGCACCACGCGTATGGTTCGCTGTTTGACCTCCCCGGTCGAGGGGTTCATGTGTTCGATGCGCAGCTCGGCCGAATCCGATTGGGCGGCGCGCAGGTCCTCGAGGTGGGGTTCATCGGGCAGGTCGATGTGGACGGGGGCGTCCACCGCCTCGGGGGCGAGGCGCGCCAGCTTGGCCACCGCGCGTGCCAACACGCTTCGCTCCGGCGCGCCGGGCAACTTTTGTGCGGCTCGCACCATCGCCACCACCGCGTACATCTCGGCACTCGTGAGTCGGAGTGGTCGGGTGAAGAAGTTGGGAACTTCGGCGACGATCCAACCGTCGTCGATGAACACGTCGATGAGGGCGTCGGGCGTGTACGGCGGTACACCGCACACTGCCGCCATTTGAATGTCGGCAACCAGATCCTCCTCGCTCATGCGGAATTGCTTGGCGACCTCCGACAGCCGGACACGCTTTCGTTTCATGAGCCACGGCAGGAGAACGAGCAGTCCGGCGACACGCTCGGAAGCACTCCGCGGTCCGCGCCGCTTCGACGGACGTTTCGCGGTAGAGCGTGAAACGGTGCGTGAAGCAGCGCGCGAAACGGTGCGCTTCGTCGACTTGCGAGACGTCGACTGCTGCTTTGTCTTGCGGGGAGCCTTGCGCTTCGTCGATCGCTTCTTTGCCATCACGCACTCTCCGCCAGGTCGTCCAACCAGCGCACCACCATGTCGCGCACCTCGGGTGGAGATACGACCTCCGCCTTGTCGACCATGGCGAAGAGCCAAAGCCGGAACGCGTAACCGTTGCTGCACGGCACCTCGAACACCGCCGAGCCATCGGCTTCGTCGCTGATCTTGGCCGTCTCCCCGAATTCACGCGTCACGATGCGCACCAGCGACGCGTCGACACGTACGTGCGCGGTCGAATGTTCGTAGTCGCCCGACGCCATCATCTGACGATCGGTCGGCACCGACTTGGCGATGTTGAGTCCCTTGGGAATGACGTACGAATTGCCCTTCCCCATTCGAATCTCGCTCTCGATTCGGTCGACTCGAAACACTCGCTGTGCGTTGCGCAGGTGGTCGTGACCGATGAGATACCAGAATCCACGACGCGCCAGCATGCCGTACGTGTCGACGGAACGTTCCTCGCCCTTGTACATGAACGTCAGTGGTGCACGCTTGCTGATGGCTTCGAGGATCACGTTGAGGTGCGGATCGGTGAAACCGATCGTCGCTCGTGGTCCGATCTTCGGGTTCACGCGCTCGGCACCGAGCTTCCACAGTGCTTGTTCGCCTTCCTGGGCGCCGAGGTGCACGATGGCTGCGGCCACCTGGAGCGCCTGCAGTTCCTCGGGGGTGAAGCCCATGTCGCTCAACTCGTAACTGTTGCGATTCACGCTGTATGCGGTTTCCCCCGCCTGGGCTCCCCCGAGCACCGAGCCCTCGATGGGGATCCCGAGCGCCCGCAGGTCGGACTTGTCACGTTCGAACTGGGCTCGCGCAGCCTCGTTGTCCTCGCTGTACTGGTTGGCGAGTTCGGCGCGAATCTGCTTGAGGGTGATTGGTTGGGTTCGTGCCGACAACAACGCGAGCAGGTTCAGCATTCGCTCCGCGGCATTGATTCGCGACGGCGCCTTGGCGGTGGAGCGTTGTGGCGACTTCTTCGGCACGGGGCTTCCGAGTGTAGTCAGCGCTCGTTACGCCACGAGCGATGTTGCTCGAGGAGTCGCTTGGTGGACGCATCGTGACTGGCCGACGGTGTGCCGTTCATGTCCGCCAGCACCTGCACGGCGAGGCTCTTTCCCAATTCGACACCCCACTGATCGAAACTGTTCACATTCCACATCGCCCCTTGCACGAAGGTGGCGTGTTCGTACAACGCCACCAGGGCCCCAATCGCGCCCGGGGTCAGGCGCGAAAACAACATCGTCGTGCTCGGACGGTTGCCGGGTGTGGCGCGGTGCGCACGCAACGACGGCTCGCCCCCGACCTCACCCTGCGCCACGCCGAAGGCGAGCGCCTCTGCTTGGGCGAACATGTTCGCCACCAGCGCATCATGATCATGCTCGGCGGAGCCCAATGATGCACTGTGGGAGACGAAGTCGACGGGGACCACGTGGGTGCCTTGGTGCAACAGTTGGAAGAAGGCGTGTTGGGCGTTGGTGCCGATGGATCCCCACACCACGGGCGATGTCGTCGACACCGGCGATCCGCTGCGATCGACCGATTTGCCGTTGCTCTCCATGATGAGCTGTTGGAGGTAACCCGGCAGGAGCCCGAGGACCCGCGAGTACGGCACCACCGCCACACTCGGGTGACCGAGCACCGTTGCGTTCCACCACCAGATCAGACCGAGCAACATCGGGGCGTTGTCATGCATCGGAGCGGTGACGAAGTGTTCGTCCATCATGCGCATGCCGTCGCGAATCTCGCGTAGTGCACCGCTGCCGAAGGCGAGCGCCACCGATACCGACACCGCCGAAGACACCGAATATCTTCCCCCGACGCTGTCGGGCATCGAGAGCACGTGACCCACTTCGAGGCCGGTCGCCGCGATGCGTTCGGGCTGGGCCGTCACCGCTATCACGTGGTCTGCCACCGCCGTGACACCGCCGGCAACCAGCCAGGCGCGCGCACGCCGGGCGTTGGCCAGCGTCTCACTGGTACCGAACGACTTCGAGCACACGATGAATATGGTGTGACGTGCGGTCAACCCAACCAGTGCACGGTCGAGGTCGACCGGATCGATATTGGAGACGAATCGCACCTCGCGAGCAGCGGGGCGCATGGCACCCAACGCATCGCACAACAGCGCGGGACCAAGGTCGCTACCTCCGATGCCGATGTTCACCACATGGGTGATCGACTTCGACACAGCGGCGACGACAGCGTCCAGATGCCGAATCATGTCGGCGGCAGTCGTTTGCAGTTCGATCGGCGCAGTGGCCTCGCTGCTTGCTCGCATGGCCATGTGCGTGACCGCACGGTTCTCGGTGGAGTTGATTGCTCTTCCGGCGATCATGTCGGCGAGCAATCGCCGCACTCCGCGAGTCTCGGCCTCCGCCACCAGTGCGTCGACCACGTCGCGATTCAAAGTCTGCTTCGAGAAGTCGACCAGCAGCTCGGAGTCTCCGAGTTGCACCTTGCGGGAGAGCCATTCCGCACGTTGCGGGTCCGAGGCGAACAATTCGCGCAGCGAAGCCGATCGAAGGGATTCGGCGAGCGCTGCGAGGTGGTCTGGCACGCTGCGAGCGTCGCTCATCACTGAGTTGAGCCTACCGAAGTGATTAGGGTCGGTCGTTGGCATGAGTGACGGTTCGGCACAGCACGCACGTGCCGGCGTGATGAGCGGTCTCTCCGCGTACTTGATGTGGGGAATCATCACCATCTATTGGAAGTTGCTCGACGACTTCGACGCATTCGAATTGATTGGCTGGCGCATCGTCACCGCAGTGGTGTTGTTGTTGGCGGTTGTCACCGTGCAACGAAGCATGAAGCCGGTCATCGCAGCGCTCACCCAGCCGCGAATGCTGCTTCGCGTGAGCATGGCGGCCGTACTGCTCGTGACCAACTGGACCCTCTACGTGTGGGCGGTGGTCAACGAGCACGTGATGGAAACGGCGCTCGGCTACTTCATCGCGCCGCTCTTGACTTCGGTAATCGGCGTATTCGTCCTCGGCGAACACTTGCGCTCGAAACAACGGATTGCACTCGTGTTTGCCGTCGCCGCCGTCGCGGTGCTCACCGTCTCCTACGGCAGGCCACCGGTCATCGCCTTGGCCATCGCCGCATCGTGGGCGGCATACGGACTGTTGAAGAAGCAGGTGCCACTGAAGCCAGTGGAGAGCCTCACCGCGGAGACCATCGTGCTGTTGCCGCCGGCGGTGCTTCTGGTCGCCTGGAGTTTCTCGCGTGACGCAGGCATACCAGCCACCGCATCGACGACCGAAATCGTGCTGGTGCTCTTCACCGGGTTGATCACTGCAGTACCACTCCTATTGTTCGCCCACTCGGCATTGCGACTTCCACTCACGTTGATCGGGCCATTGCAATACCTCGTACCCGTCATCAACTTCCTGCTCGGATGGCTGGCCTACGACGAACAGCTCGACTCCGCTCGTTTCGCTGGATTCCTTCTGGTATGGATCGGCTTGCTGTTCTCGCTCAGCGACACGCTGCGCAACCGCGTGTCCGCCCGCTCGGCGTCGTCGTAATTCGTCGGGCTACAGGCTCGTTCGCGAGAGTGCGCTACGCGCCATGTTCTTGTACACCTTCGCGACCGAACGAAGTCGTTTCCGATCGCGCACCGTGACGGAGAGTCGTGCGAAACCTCCGAGAACTCCCGAGATCACATCGACCGCGGTTTGAACGGGTAGAGCCTCGGGCAGTTCCCCGCGCTCCTTCGCCTCGAGGCAGAGATTCGTCAGGAACGATTGGTTGCGCGGAATGACCTGCCGAAGCGCGTTTCTCAAATCGGGATGATGTTCCGCCTCGGTCACCACACCCACAACGAAACTCGCGAGCATCGGATCATCGTCTCCGAGATCCATCATCGTGTCGAACAGCGTGTCGAACTTCTCGAGGAAGGTCTCCTGCTTTGCAACGGCCGCATCGAATGCGTCATACACCTTCGACTGCACGTCCTCGAAAACCGCGACGAAAAGATCGATCTTCGAGGGAAAGTAGTGGTAGATCGCCGCAGCAGTAATTCCCGCGCCGGCCGAGATCTCCCGGTTCGTGGTGTTGTCGTATCCACGTGTGGTGAAGGCGAGTCGTGCCTCGCGGATGATTCGTACTCGCGTGTCTTCGGCATCGCTCTGGCAGGGACGACCAAGGCGACGCGTCATGCGCACCGACGATAGGACACCTACGAGACTCGAGCCGAGTCGGAGGGGGTCATGCCCCGAGTTCGCCCCGCAGGATCGTCGCCATCTCTCGCGGTCGATCGCCTTGCACGCTGTGACCGGCACCCTCGACGACATGCACCACCGAATCCGGTCGTCGACGTCGCAGTTCAGCGACATCGGCATCATCGACCACCGGAGACACCCCACCGCGCACCAGCGTGACCGGGCAGTGCAGGCGCTCGATCATGTCCCACATTCCTGCCGCGATGCTGGTACCCGGGTCGCGTCGCGGGTGACCTCGACGGTCGTAGCGCCACACCCAACTGAGGTCGTCCAATTGTCGGGCGTTGTGCAGAATGCCGCGCTGCAACGATGACCGGCTACGCGTCGGATTGTGTTCGATGGTTCGCGCGAGAAGATCATCGAGACTGGCGAAACTCTGCGGGCCGTTCACGAAATCGGTGATCGACTTGGACTTCTCCGGCGTCACTCCCGGAGTGATGTCCACCATGACCAGCCGTGACACCAAGTCCGGACGCTGATACGCCAGCGACAACGTCGTCAATCCCCCGAGCGACATCCCGCACACCACGGCGGCCTTCGGCGCGAGTTTCTCGATCACTACCGCGATGTCGAAGGCAAGTGCGCGCGGCGTGTAGTCACCGTCGTCACGCCACGAGGAGTGACCGTGGCCGGGTAGATCGATCGCCAGGATTGGTTCGCCGAGCGCCAGGCAGACCGTGTCCCATGTGTGCGCGTTCTGTGCGCTGCCGTGCACGAGCACGGCCTTGGGCGCCGAAGTACCCCACCGCAAGGCACTCAACGATCGCCCGTCTTCGAGCGTCACGGCGGTGCGCGTCACGATTGGATGCGCCGACACGTTCAGTTCGTACTCGGCAATGTTCTCGTGGAACATGGAGAATTCGTCGTACGGCACCTTTGTTGACATGGTCACCCCACCATCATGATGTCACGGCAAGGTGGTGGTCACGCCGGAGGAGCCGACGATCGTCGACGGCGACCCGGGCAACGTGGTGACCGTCGGAACGCTCGTGCCGACGGGCAACGTGGTGGAGGTGGGCACGGTCGTGTAATTGGGGTCGGGTCGGTCGGCTGGAGGGAGCGGCGAACCGTACTGCTCGGGCTCCTTCACCCCATCGAACACGTAGATACGGTCGCGATACTGCACCATCGACGGGAATACCGTCGCGACCGACATCGGAATTCGAATGCAACCGTGCGACGCCGGCTTCAACGGCACGAGGATCGCACCGTGCACGGCGATACCCGCATTGAAATACACGGGGTTGTACAAGGTTCCGAGTTTCGTTTCGCGAGTGCCCGTCGATCGTTTGTAGAACGTGAAGATGCCGCCGGGGGTCACCGATTCCCCGCAGACCCCGAGTTTCACTTGCTCGGCCTTGGCGATTTGTTCTGGACTGTCGTTGCCCTCCTCGCCTGGATCGATGATCACCTCCTCGCACCATGGTTGGCCGTCCCCACTCGACATGTGCGAAATCAGACTCGGTCGTCCACCAAGGAACGTGACGATGACCTGTTCCTGCAGGTACACCTCGGCATGACGGGGCGTATCGGCGTTGCGACGCGGCAGGATTTGCACGTCGCCACGCAACACGTCCCACATCTGCGGAGTGACCACCCCGGTCGCCTCCTCACGCGGAACTTTCATGACCAACTTCTCGAACGCCCATACCGCCTGCACGGTTGCCCGCCCGTAGACGCCGTCGATCGGACCCGGTGCAAATTTCAGTTCGGCCAAACGAGTCTGCAGATTGCGGACGTCCTCCCCCTGCACACCTTCGGTCAACTCACGATCGATCGGCGGTAACGACGGCGTGGCGACTTGGGCGGTAGTCGACGTCGGTTGCGGTTGACCATCGCCGTCATTGGCGCCTCGTTCCACCGCCAACGCCACCACCACCATGACCGCCATCACCAATGCAGCAGAAACACCGAGGGTTCGCGCGTTGCTCCGCGGAGTGAAGTGTGGGGACGACACGGGACTAGATCTTGGCGACCGGCGTGATGGCGTTCAATTCACGTCGCAGTGCGAACGCCTCACGGAGGATCTTCACGATCACCGACGGGGACGACAAGGTCGAGACTCCGCGCGTGCGTGGGAAGTAGTCCACGCCGAATTGCACGATCGGGTGACCGAGCTTCTTTGCGCGCACGATGAGTTCGGCGTCGATGAACGAACCCTCGCTCTTCAGGGAGATGTTCCGAAAGATCGAGGCTCGGCACACCTTGAAGGCGAAATTCACGTCACGAACCCGCACACCAAAGAGCACCCGTACCAGTGCGTTGTACAGCGACGAATAAACCACGCGAGTAAGTCCTTCGTCGGTTCGGTCGAATCGGTACGCACTGACGACGTCGGCTTCGTAGGTTCGCAGCAGTCGGAGCGCCTTGTGCAGTTCGAGCATGTCGAAGGGAAGGTCCGCATCGGTGTACACGATGACGTCGCCGGTGGCGGCAGCAAAACCCGACTTCATCGATCCACCCAACTTGCGGTTGATCGGATGGTGCACGACCCGCACTTTCGGGTTGGCCGACACCGCTTCATCGGCGAGCCGCGGGGTCGCATCGGTCGAAGCGTCATCGACGACGATCAATTCGTAGTCGGCGATCTCGCCGGACTGCATCAGTTCGCGGGCAACGTCATGACCGGCGGCGAGTGCGCGTGCAATGTACTGCTCTTCGTTCCACATCGGGAAAAAGATGGACAACTTGGCGAAGTGAGGCACCAAAATCAGGCTATGAGCGCGCTGCTCGGTACCCTTGATGCGGTGAACGTCGCGACCAACGCACAACCGTGGCGCGCGATGGCGAGCATCAGCTGGGTGGGAATCATGCTCTGTCAGGCGGCCATCGCCGTGTCGAGCCGCAACATCGGCAAGTCCGCCTGGTGGCTCGGACCGGAGTCCAATCCACGATTCCCGTTGGTGTGGGCGCTGCCGTTCGCCATCACGATCGCGGGTCTCATCGCCACGCAAAGACCGCGAAAATTCACAATTTTCATCCATCTCGCCTGCGTGGTCGCGCTGGTGGGGGTGGCCCTGGGCGACGTCGCCAATGCACCTGGCGTCGCACTCTTGGAATTCGTCGTTGCCGGCATTGCGCTGCTCGTTTCGTTCGTGTCGTTGGCGGCACGACCATGACCCGAGTCCTCACCTCGCTGCCGGTCGGTGAGCGCATCGGCATCGCATTCTCCGGTGGTCTCGATACGTCCGCCGCCGTCGCCTGGATGAAGTCGAAGGGTGCAATTCCCTGCGCATTCACCGCCGATCTCGGTCAGCCCGACGAGCCGGACCTCGCGGCGGTCGCGAAACGAGCGGAGGAATACGGCGCAAAGATCGCCAGGGTCATCGACTGTGTCGAACAACTCGTGAACGAGGGGCTCGTGGCGCTGCAATGCGGCGCATTCCACATTTCGACGGCGGGCAAGACGTACTTCAACACCACCCCGCTCGGTCGGGCGGC
>SXGT01566551.1_pt1 | contig 26436 bp, 17 predicted proteins | sample 3176221 | NCBI WGS metagenome assembly SXGT01 (sample SAMN11356862, study PRJNA531348) | freshwater metagenome | isolation source: freshwater sample F1-120 | place: China: Fuxian Lake, Yuxi | collected 2017-12-25
ATCATCATCACTATTCTCTTTTTCTTCCTCATCCTCATTCTTTTCCTCATCTTCGTCATCTTCATCCTCATCTTCTTTTTCCTTAAAATCCTCCTTATTTAATTTATCGGGATCATCCTTTGGCTTTAACCCCCCTTTTAGCTCCTCATTTATGTTATTCTCCATGTCAAGAAACTTTATTGATCTCTCTTTTCTAGGTGGCATTTATTATATGATATATATTGATATATTTTTAAATAATTAATCTATTTTTCATTTTTTTATTTTTGAAAATCTGTTCTTAAACTTATTTACTTTACCTTTTTCAACAATTTCTTTTATTTTTTCTAGGGTTAACTCTTCCATTTTTACATCATTGTCAAATTTAATATTTAGTGGCTTATTTGTTTTATTACCTGTATCTCTAATATTAATATATTTTCCATATGGACCATTCAGAACAACATATTTTATTTTTCCCTCCTTACCTTCCCAGAGGTATTTTCCTTTAATTTCAGACATTTTTTCATTTATTAATTCAAGTGTTATATCTTTTTCATCACTATATTGTCCTAAATTTATATTTTTATCACCAATCTTTACATAAAAGCCATATTTGCCCCTATTTAGTTTAACATCCTTAGATTCTATTTTACCTAATAATTTGGGGTATGAAAGCAACTCAAGCGCTGTGTCCAATGTAATACTGTCTATTTTGTTTGGACTTTTGATTGGAGCAGTATTTATGGCTTTTCCATTCTTCTCTATTAATACAACTGGTCCGTATTTTCTTACTGTGGCAATGACATTATTTCCATCATTATTCTGTCCAAGTATTCTTTGATCCTTATCTATATATTTTATTTTATCTTTTAATAATTTCTCAATAATTGGATGGAATTCCCCAAAATAAAAATCATTCAATAATTTCAAAAATTTTAATTTTCCTTCCGCAATCTTATCTAATCTTTTTTCCATATTTGATGTAAATTCATAGTCCATCAAATCTTTAAAATGATCAGCAAGGAATTCAACAATTAATTTTCCAGTCATTGTTGAGCACATTCTATTTGTTTCTTTTCCTATTACAACATCACATACTTTATCATTTATTTCATTTGACTTTGAATCCCAACACATCCTCAGTGATTTTTTTTCTATCCCATCACAATCTCGCTTTTCAACATATCCTTTTTCCTGTATTTTTGTTATAATTGTATGAGTTGATGGTCTATTAATATTTAAATTCTTAGGATCGAGCTTATTTAAAAGTGATGCTTCATTGTATCTTGATGGTGGTTTTTCGTAATCCTGTACTGCCTCAATCTGTATGAGCTTTAATTTATCATTTATTTTTTGTATTGTTGTGAGTGGTTTTTTATCATCCTTTCCCGGTTCTTCAATATTTTGCATATTATATACTTTTAAAAATCCATCAAATACTATCGAGCTTATTTCTGATTGGAAATAATAGTCCCTCAACTTTGATATTGAAATTTGTGTTAGTGATACTAATAATTTTGCTGGACCCATTTGTGAAGCGATCGTGCGTTTCCAAATTAACACGTATAGTTTCACTTCATCATGGGATATTTTCCCCCCTTCATTTAATCCATGAATATCAATATGTGTCGGACGAATACATTCATGTGCTTCCTGAGTATTTTTCGATGGCATATATATTTTTTGCTTATAGTATATAGCACCATATCTCGATTTTATATATTTTTCAATTAATGTCACTGCTTCCTTTGATAAACTCATCGAATCCGTTCGCATATATGTAATATGTCCTGCTTCGTATAGATTCTGTGCAGCCATCATTGTTCGTTTTATTGTAAATCCTAATTTTCGCGATGCCTCCTGTTGCAATGTTGATGTAGTGAATGGTGGTGGTGAATTTCTTATCTGTGTTTTATCTCCAGATCCAGTGATCCTGAACTCGGAATTAATAATCTTTTCCATAATACTTCGCGCAAGACCCTCATCTGGAATATGTGCAATTGCTCCTTTTAGTAATACACCATTTATCCTTTCTCCGTTTATCCTTTCTCCGTTTATCCTTTCTCCGTTTATCCTTTCTCCGTCTGATCCGTCTGATCCATCTGATCCGTCTGATCCATCTGATCCGTCTGATCCGTCTGATCCATCTGATTTATCAGATTCTTTCGTTTGATATAACATACCCATAATATTTTTATTAAATTCTGCTTTAAATTTAAATTCACTCAGTATTTCCTTACTTAAAAAATGTTGCACTTCTTTTTCTCTATCTAAAATTATCTTAACAACCACGGATTGAACACGTCCAGCTGATAATGATTGTCCAATGCTTTTCCATAAAATTGGTGATATTTCATATCCAACTATTCTGTCTAAGATGCGCCTGCTTTTTTGTGCATCAACCAAATTCATATCTATTTCCCTTGGATTTTTTATAGAATTTAATATTTCCTGCTCAGTTATAGAATTAAAAGTTATTCGTTTTGCACCATTTATACCAAGAATATATGCTAGACTCCATGCAATCATCTCACCCTCCCTATCCTTGTCCGTAGCTAACAATATATCGGATGAGTTGCATGCTAATCTCTTTAATTCACTTATAACTTTTTTCTTACCTTGGAGGGAGTAGTACTTTGGCGTAAAGTCATGCCCTATATCAATCGACATTTCCTTAGGTGCAAGATCAATGATGTGTCCTACGGAAGCTGTAACTATGTATGCATCTCCAAGGATCGATTGTATTTTTTTTATTTTGCCTGGGGACTCAACAATAACGAGAATCTTTCCATTCTTGTTTAATGTAAGTTTACTTGGTTCTATTTCTTCAGATTCTATTATTTTATTTTTAGGTGGCATCAACTATTGTTAAGCTATTGATAAGCTATTATTGAATTACTGTTTAAATGTTATTAAATCAATTTTTGTAAAAAAATTGCAAAAAAAATATTTTAATATATAATGAATTAAAATAATAATTAATATATATATTATGTCACTAAATCCAGAGTTAATTCCCGTAAGAAAGGATGCGGAAACTATCAGAAAAAATGTACTCACAAATGTTATAAAAATGCTTGGCTCGCGCAATCTTATTACTGAAAAAAATCTCGAGGCAAGGTTTAAGGATATTGCAAAGCTTAATGATGATGATGTTTATATATTAAAACTTGATAAAGAAATTAAGGCAGATTCACAAGAAAAAAAATATATGGAGAAATTCAATGGATTACAAATTGCGATAAAAGTTATTCATCAAAAAATACAGGGTATCACAAAAATACCAATAATTAAAGATTTTATAACTCAATATGCTACATGTCATAAAATTTTTATATTTGATGGAATATCTGATAAGGCTAAAGCAGGCCTCATTGATATGCCGAATACTGAAGTCTTTGAGGAAGCGTTTCTCATGATAAATCTCCAGGAGCATATAGACTCACCGAAATATGAATTACTAACAGAAGAAGATGAAAAAGAAGTCATCCGAACCTATATGGCAAAAAAAAATGAAATGAAAAAAATACTAACAAATGATGCAGTTGTATCTTATTTTAATCTTAAAAGAGGTAATATAATTAGAATAATTCGCCCGTCTGAACAATCGGGAAAAAGTGTCGATTATCGAATTGTTGCAAAAGGACCGAGTTCTTAGCTTTTATAACTTATCTCCTTATATTTTTTCTTTCACCTAATTTAACTGGGCTCTCATTGTTGACGAAAGGCTTTTCAATATGTTTGGTCCTATTATCTTTATATGAATTATTTATGATTTCCGCTTGCGACATCATCCTATCAAATAGCTTACGCGATGTCTGTGTAAAATGATCATTCTTAATTTTCTTATCATTTCGTGAATAAAGTTTCTTAACATCATCTAAATAGTTTGAATCTGATGTTGATGATCTTGATGATGATCCTGATGATGATCCTGATGAATCAGATGCTGATGCTGATGCTGATGCTGATTCTCTAAAATTTGCTACTATTTTATCTATCCGATTATTCAATATATTTACAATATCCGTACTTAATTTATTACTGCTTTTATTTAAATATAATATATTTTTTAACTCTGATAAATTCATCTCATTGACATTTTTCGTTTTATCAGATAGCTGAAGGGTATCCATATAATACAAGTATATATTGGATATTATATATTTACTCACTCCTTTTATAAATAAAATTTAAAAAATATACTACAACATTATATTTTCTTAGTTATAATACGTGGTGCTACTGACATTGCCACCAATTCTTGCAATAATAGCTTAAATGCATAGGGTATCATAATCTTAGATATCTTATTAACATTATTGCAATTTGGACACATATATATGTCCGTTGATGATGGTTCTGTTTTATTTTCTTTTCTTGGTGCACGCTGTGCAAACAAACCACATATATCACATACATAAGTGGCATATGCATCAGAATTATACATCATTTTTTCGTTTAAAAATTTACTTAGGCCATGTGCGATTAATGCATCCCGTTCCATCTCACCTAGCCTCAACCCCCCATCTCTACTTCTCCTAAATACCAGACTCTTTCGGCCATTTCCTTCCGACTTCATTGTCTATGTCCTTGCTGAAGGGACATCACCATCTCTGGTGGGAGTAGACTATACCTTAAGCCAGATGCAATATTAAATATTACAACCAGCCCACATCCGTCTAGTCGTTGAACCTTCTCCGTGTCATATTAATATGATTTAGGAGCTTGGCTGCGGATTGTCCTATATCTCTACACCTTTTTACCATTGGATCCGATAATTAACCGGGTTCCTCTTAAGAGTTTCCTAATAAGAGTGGTAGTGCAAAGTTCAAATTGAATATATTTTGTATTAAATTGTATAAATTGTATAAATTGTAAACTATAAATCGTAAACTATAAATCTTTTTTAACATTGACAGACTTTTTTCTTTGGCTTTAAATCTTCCTTAACTTTGGCTTCGATTTTGGCTTCGATTTTGGCTTCGATTTTGGCTTCGATTTTGGCTTCGATTTTGGCTTCGATTTTGGCTTCGATTGTTGAATCTTCTTTGGCAGACTTTATATTTATTTTATTTGGCTTTAAATCTTCCTTAACCTTGATTTCTTCTATATTTGGATTATCATCTTTAGATTCAGGTTCAGATTCAGATTCAGATTCAGATTTAGGTTCAGATTCAGGCTCATTATCAACTTGTTTCCATACATAACCAGCAGATGTTGCCCTGGATCCAGAGACTGCTTTTGATATACCTGCTTGATCTATTTTGAGTTCTCTTGATGCCGCTTTTATAGATTCAAATTCCTTATATAAATTACCATCTAATGTAAATGCCTGAACCTTTTTACCAATTCCTTTAATTTTTGAATTATGTAGCATATTTTCTGATGCAGTACACCATTCCAAATTATTAACATTGTTATTTTCTTTATTTGAATCAATATGATTAACATATGGTAAGTTTTTAGGATTTGGAATAAAGGCTTTTGCTACAAGGCGATGCACATACTTCTTAATTTCTTTCTTTGTAGTGTCTTGAGTGAGAGAATATCTTAAGTATCCATTTAAATTTACAAAGGAATGTTTTATTTTTTTTGTTTTTTCATAGACCACTGTGCCATTTTTATCAATTAAGTACTTGCTGAATCCCTCTATCTGTTTATAATCTGTGATGTCGAATTCAACATTTTCTTGCTTGGGGCGAACTATCTCTGCTTTATTCAATTTAAATTTAGATTTCATACACTCTGCCAAAGTTGTATATTTAAGGTTTGTTACTTTATTATTACTACGATCACCATCATTGTGCTGAACCACGTATTTCTCAGGGCATTTACCAATAAACATCTCTGCAACAAGCTGATGAATTTGATATGTCTTTCTTGGAATTGTTTTTCCCAAGTCAAGACGTATACTTTGAAATCCATTAGCAGAAGAGCTTAATGATTTTATATGCTCAGTATTTTTATTCTTTATCCTTCCAAAATTGGAAACCGCAAAAGTACTGCTGTATGGTGAATCTGGGACATCTTTCCAAATCTCCTTATTGTTGTCTGCCATTTTATTATATATTTCTATAGTCATTATTCCTTATACAATTTATCTTTCAAATTTTTATACAATTTATCTTTTAAAATTTTATTCAATTTTTTAGGACGTTCCCGCAATTTGAACGTGTCGCCATCAATATTATTTAATGACTTACATTTTGCTTTTAACAAAATATACAGGCCTCATGTGGTTGACCTTCCGGTGGTTGTCTTGTTAATAATGTTCTCGGACCGCGTGCCCGAGCATGTATCTTATCTTCTACCTGATGCTTAAGCCTTTGATAGAATGTTGGACCAAAAAATATTTTAACTTTTAATTTCTCTCCCGTCATTCCATTATATAACTCTTCGTATCCTTTTGGATCATATCCAAGTTCTTCCAATCGTTTCTCTACTTTCTCAAGATCATAATCTTCAAATGATGTGCCATCTCCCTCAAATCCTTCCAACGCTGCAACTTTACCAACAAGAGATTCAAGTAGCTGCCCGATTGTCTGCCTGGATGGTATTGCATTTGGATTCAATATGATGTCTGGACGAATTCCATGCTTATTATATGGCATATCTATTCCTTGTAACTTTATGCCACATGTCCCTTTCTGTCCGAAGCACGAGTTACCACACCACACGGGCATACCACCACGTCTTACATAGATCACTCCATCATCGGTGGGCACGGTACAACAATATACCTTTCCTTCATAATGCTCATATTTATCCAATATTAATCCCGTTCCCTTATTTTTATTTACAAGTGGATTATTTTGAACTTCGATTATACTCATTCTGTAAGCATCTGTTGATGCCCTAAAAATAACATCTTTATTTTTACCAGTTCTTCCAATTGCTTCATATCCCTTCTTACATTTTATGGTAATATTTGTTGAATATCCAGCATGTAAGCATAATCTTTGAAAATCATTGGCCAATCGCTTAGATGATGTATCATATCTCCTTGTTCCATTCTTCATAGTATGCCCATCTCCTAACATCATACCATCGATAAGTATTCTGCATTGTTTTTGATTTAAATTCCATACCCATTCAGGTAAAAATTTATTTACTGCCCCAACACTATATTGCTCCATAAAGTGAATTAATTGGTTATCTCGAACAGCCCATTTATTTAATAACGCATCATCTTTTTTATCCCTATGTTTAAATATAGTAAAATTTAATTCCCTACATACTTCTTCCAATGCGTCCTTTACTCTTTGTTTATGGGCAGCGAATTCAACCCCATGAGCCTGGTCACACCATCCCTCTGCAATCCAGATACCGAAGAATTTCAAAAACGAATCCATCTTGAATTCACGCTTCTCAGGCTTGCTTCCTTCAAGATAGAATATATCAAGCTCCTCGTTATCATCAAACTCAGTTGTCTTGCAATTTTTAAGATATCTTATTTGCCTTTGATAAATATCTTGTGCCAATTCTATTTTGTATTTATAACTATCACGGGTGGATACATACATGCGATGATTTTTCGTGACTTTAAGATTGACTTGATTTGAATCAACGACATATATTTCTTCATTGCAATCATATGACTGTATACTTGTTGGATTGATATATTTTAGCTTTTCACCATCGATAAGACACGCTACCTTATGTGCCGTTGTTAATTTATCTACTCCAATCCATCCATCCGTTGTTAATACATCATGGTCTGGTGTATAACAGGCAAACTTATCACCAACACGAGGAGTGCGAGTTGAACGGGTTAGAATTTTTCTCGTGGGAAAGCCATCCTGATCCTGTATATCGATATATACTCTATCGATAACCCCTGGCGCTCCTGCCTTATACACTTCCGATGCATCCTTAAATTCTTTATTTGAATTACCAATATTTTTAATTGGAGTAACCTTGCCAATAATAATATCATCATTAACAATAACAGTTTCGAGTGGCACATATCCCTTATCATTGAGCTTATCATAAGATCCATGTCTCATACCGACAACCTTTGAAGAATCTGGTTTCATGAATATATCATCTTCAGCCGTTGATTGGTTTTTTTGTGCTTTTGAAATATATTTCTTATATGTAGCGGATCTAAAGAGACCCCTGTCAACGGATGCAGAATTAAACATGAGCGAATCTTCCATATTGTATCCTGAATAGCATGCAATCGCCACCATAATATTTTCACCAGCAGGTAAAACATCACTGCCCACATATTTAATGGCTCTTGTAGTAATTAAGCGACGATGTGGATGATATAATATGTATGAAATATCAGTCCTATCTCGATAATTTGAAAGATAGATGCCCATGGCTTGCCTGCCTTGAGAGTACTGAAAAATGTTACGAGGTCCTGGATTTCTATTACAGAAGGGTGTACATGCCGACATCTCTCCTAATAGTAGTTGCGGATGAAATTCGCAATAGTTTATAATGTCAAAATATAGTTCATTGTAACGATTGCTCGAAATCTTGTCAGTCACATCTTTAGCAAGCTCTCTTGAATTAATCATTCTCAATCTCATTTCTTCAATATCTTTTACTTTTGTTTTGAGCATATAAAATGGCTGTGATTCTGTATCAATATATTCGATGATATCTGGATACCTATCAAGCAACTCTTCCCACGATGTTATCTTTGTTTGTTTTTCTGCTTTATTTAATGATATTTGATCTATTATTTCCTTAGTAACTTTAATTACATTATTTTCTACACACATGACTGGCCGAACAAATCTCCCCGTTTCACAATATACTCGTATTTCACCACTTAGATAATCTGGAACAACCGATGTATTCTGCCTATCTATTATATTCTTAGCTTTCATTTCCCTCAATTGTTTTACGAATTCTAATGGCTCTTTAATACAACCAAGCCATTCCCCATTAAGAAATACTTTAAACATATTTCTAATCTCTCTAATATTTAAATCTTGTAGATTTCTTATTTTTTTTACAATAATCGATTTGAGCATTCTATACTGATCGAGTGACATGATTGTGGCACTCGAGATGAGCGAGAAGTGTTTGGTAATTCCAACTTTTGCATGCTCAGGTGTTTGCACTACACATAGAAATGGAATTGATGAAGGATGCAGCTGACGTGGCCCCACTAATTTAGAACTTGATGCATCTCCTGACGGTGAATCAACACGTCTTAAAAATCCAAGTATCTGAAGATATGAATAACATTGAAGCATCTGTGCAACACCTTTTTTCCTAATCCATGCACCCGTCAATAGCGATGCCTTAATACCCTGTTCTATGGTATTGGGCTTAATCTGATTTATGATATTTAGCGGTCTTTCATCATTATCATTTCTATTGTCAAAAAATTTCTTACAATCACTCATCATAATTTTAAATCTTTGTCTAAAGAGTTCCATTAATAAATCTCCTGGCAGATCAATACGCTTATTTACATATGAATCTCTATCATCAACTTTTGTTATTCCGAGATAAACTTTTAATAATTTATTAATCATGTACGCGAGATAATATGCCTTTTCCTTAAACCCTCCATCAATATGTGGAATAAAACTTGTTTTTAATAAATGCAACAGATGCATTTTTTTTTGCATTACCTTAATTTCCAAGTTCGATTCTGTATATTTTCGTAATACTTTAAGTTTATTAATTAAGTAATCATATGCTTCCTCACTTGTTTGTATTTTTTGATGATTTTCATTTTTGCAGGTTTCAAGTGATACTCTTAATATGTCAATCATATCATTATCATTTTCATCTGTTATAATCATATTAATGATATCACGATCTGATAAAACACCAAGAGCCCTAAAAAGAATAAATACATTAACTTCCTGCAATAAGGGAACTCTTATCGTCATTGTTCCATCTGCTTTTATTTTAACATTTAGTACTTGAATCATTCCATTTGGCTTATATGAACGTGAATTAACTTGAACTATATGTGATGGGATACCAGAATCTTTTTTTAAAAATACAAGGGGCTTATTCTCTACCATTCTCTCTTGGCAAATTACTACTTTTTCAGATCCATTAACTATAAAGTATCCACCGGGATTAAAATCACATTCATTTAAATCATTTCCTTTATATTGATTTAATGAACAATATTTAGATCTCATCATTAAAGGCACAGTTGCTATTGGAACACCTATTTCTTCTATACCAGTAATCGTCTCTACTTTCTTGTCGGTTACAATATCTATTTTTTCCTGATATTGTGTAATATCCGCAATAATTTTTACAGAGTATGTCAGGTTGCGATTCCTTGCATCTGATGGAAACATTGGCTCAATGCCATTTGGTAACTTTGGTCCGATGACCCGCACATTCTTAAAATGAAATTTTCTTCTATAAACTGTATCATGTGTCATTTTTTCATTAAATATATGATGAGAATCCTCCAAAAATACCTTAACATCTTCTTCTAAAAATTTATTATATGAATCATATAAATGACGTAAAATATAATTCTTCTTATAAAAATATAAATCCGTTAAACGGAATATATCATCGGTCGTTATTGTATTTGGATTATCCTGTTTTGTATTCGCCATATTATATACTGTATATTCTTATTTTTATATATTTTTAATTAAAATGTATTTAATTCAATTTTTTGAAAAAATATATAAGAATACAACACATATAGTCACCCATATTCCATATGGATGAACAACCAGTAGTATCAACCGCGGATAATTTTACTGAACTAACACAATTATTTAATGAAAAAAAAATAACTTCATATCAATCCGATGTATCAATTATTGATATTATTAAGACAACTTTAGAAAAATCACATTTAGATACAGGCTTCTTTATTGTTGATTTATCAACTGTTATTCAGCAATATAAAAAATGGATAGAAAACTTGCCACGCGTTAAGCCATTTTACGCGGTGAAATGCAATCCTGATCAATTGCTCGTTAAAACCCTATCGATACTCGGTGCTGGTTTTGATTGTGCAAGCAGAAATGAAATCAGCCTGGTTCTTGATAATACAAATGCAGATGCATCTAGAATTATATTCGCAAATCCGGCTAAGGCTGACACACATATTAGATACGCACGCGGTGTTGATGTTGATATGATGACATTTGATAATATGTATGAATTACTTAAAATAGTCAATTATAATCCAGATGCTAAATTAGTTATTAGAATTAAGGTTGACGATTCACATTCACTTTGCAAATTTAATTCTAAATTTGGTGCTAATACGGAGGATGTTGAAAATTTAATGAAACTCGCGAAAACTATTGGGCTCGACATTGTCGGTGTGTCATTTCACGTTGGTTCTGGATGCGAGGATGTGGAAGCATATAGATACGCAATTGAAAAATGCAAGGAAGTATTTGAAATGGGGAGGAATAATGGTTATGAATTAAAAATACTAGATTTAGGAGGTGGATTTCCTGGTACTGATGACTCTAATATTAAATTTGAGGACATCGCTAAAGTAATAAATGATTCACTTGATAAATATTTTCCTGAGAATGAATTCAATGAGGATTATGGATTGCAGGTAATTGCTGAACCTGGGAGATATTTTGCAGCAGCATCACATACCCTTGTGTTGAATGTTATAGCAAAAAATAAGTATGTTGATAAAAATACCGGGGAAATAAATTTTGCATATACTTTAAATGACGGTGTATATGGATCATTTAATTGTATAGTTTTTGATCACGCTAAACCTATTATTAAGCCATTTAATGAACGCGATGGAAAAACATATAAGTGCACAATCTATGGTCCAACATGTGATTCATTAGATACTATTTCAACTGATTGTAGACTTCCAGATCTTGCAATTGGGGAATCAGTATATATTGATAACGCGGGAGCATATACTACAGCGGCCGCATCGAATTTTAATGGATTTCAGAGGACGCCATGTGAATATATCATGAGATATTAGTTCACAAGGCCTGGCATGAAATATATATTTCTATTGCGACGCCATGCAAGCGAGATAAAAGAATAAAAGAATAAAAGAATAAACATAATGATTTATTGTGGCAAAACCCAATCTATTTTATCTTGTAAATATGAATTTATCAATGTGAAATGATCTTGATCATTAAACGAAGAATATGATTTAAAGGACTGATGGGCGCTTAAACCAGATGGGTGGGAACTTATTACTACCTCGTGTTTATCTAAATCTAAAAGATCTATCTTCTTGTATGCTTCACCTCCCCATAAAACAAAAACTACACCCTGTTTTTTTTCAGATATATATCTAATAATATTATCTGTGAACCATTTCCATTCTGTTTGATGGCAATTTTTTTGTTTGTCAATTACTGTTAATGCGGAATTAAGCATTAAACAGCCTTGATATGCCCAGTAATCAAGGCAACCATGATTTGGTATATCCTTTATGTGTCCAAAATTTAATAGATTCTTATAAATATTTTCTAATGAGGATGGTGTTTTAATTCCGAATGGAACTGAAAATGATAGGCCATATGCCTCTGGACAAATTCTATCTTTGTACAAGTAATGATTAAAATATGGGTCTTGGCCAATAATTACGACTTTAACATTATCAAATGGTGTCATGCAAAATGTCTTAAAAATATTTTTTGGCTTTGGATACAATAATTCTGGAGCTTTCTCAATACATTCTTTCAATTTTTCCTCAATTATTTTAAATCTTTTATCCGAAAATAATGATGAAAATAGTTCATCCCACGATTCATCAATTGGCATATCTTTTATGTTCGTGAATTTGCTCCATGCTTTTTCTTTAGAATAGCTTCTTATTTCCATTGCTTATATTAATTACTTATGTCAATTCCTTATGAATAGATGGACAAGATTAACAAGATTAATAGGATTCAATATTTATTTTGATGCGTTTGTGGCAGGAACGGTGCTTGAAGTATATAAATCATCTAAGAATCTCAATTTATCAGCAGTTAGCGTTCTATTTCCAAGTGTTATTGTGCTATTATTATCACTTAAAGTAATATTTGAGCGGCCAGCAACATCTATTAATAACTGCTTTCCAGCAAGCAGGGAAAATTGCTCAGTGACGCGATTACCATCAGTATGAGTAAATCGGATGTCCCCAGTGGTTTCCAAGTCTCCTATGTACGCCATCTCCATACTGGTATTGCCATGGATATCGAATTCACTGGTAGTTGTGCCGATTGGTCCAACTAACCGCGTACCTGCCATTGTTACTACTTTGCTGGTGGTTCCCCGAACATGGCTTGGCTGGGTTGGCTGAATTTGTGGGGTTGGCTGAATTTGTGAGGTTGGCTGAATTTGTGGGGTTGGCTGAATTTGTGGGGTTGGCTGAATTTGTGAGGTTGGCTGAATTTGTGGGGTTGGCTGAATTTGTGAGGTTGGCTGGATTGGCTGGATTTGTGGGGTTGATTTGGCTTGCTGGACAGACTTGCTTCCTTGAGCATTGGGTTGGGCTAGATGGCCATCCAAATTTTCTGATTTATTATAAAGAAATATAATTGCAATAATTAATAATATTATCAGGAATATTCTATATTTTTTAATTAATTCTAAACACATTTATATTATATAAATATAAAATAATAAAATTAACGTTATACTGAAAAAGCTATAAATATTCTGATGAATTGATGACAATATTCCTTTTTTGTGGTTTACAAATTATTTTTGTCATTACCTGTGGCTCTTTATTCCTGTCTTTTTTATTTTTATCAATTTTTATCTTTGGTATTTCAACTTTATCCATTTTATTATCATGATTTATTTCATTTGATTCATTTGATTCATTTGATTCATTTGATCCACTTAATTCACTTAATTCACTTAATTCATTTGATTCACTTGATTCATCATTCTTTATGCCAAACTTTGTCATTCTGCTTTTTATCACATCCGATATTTCCACTTCATTATTTACTTTATTTAATTTTTCAACAAGCTTATCAACTTTATCATCATCAATTAGGATTTGCTTAATCTTTTCTAATTTTTTATATGCTTTACTTATAGTGACATTCGAGACACCAAATATACTCTTTAATGATTTTTTTGTCAAGCTTGTTATAGAGTTCAATTCTGCCATTATTAATACACTTGTTGCTGCAATTGAAAATTGTGTATGTTCCGTTATAATATTGAGTTTATCTATATTTTTTGCTATCTTAATTGCTTGATTCATGCAGTCATTTTTTATATTCATTTCCGTACAATATTTCCTTACATATTCCTCTGATCCTATTACATTGATCTGTACTGGCATATTCTTAATTCCAAGCAATCTTATTAGGTTACGTATTCCCTTATTTAATTCCTTTATAGTTAGGTCGAATTGCTCAGCTATGTCCTTCGTTGAAATCGGTGTATTATTTTTCTTGCATGCTATCCAAATAGATCCTCCCTGTATACCCTTATTATTCTTACCCCGAGTTATTATATGTTTTCCCATATTGTTACCGTTTTGATGCGTACAGCTTTTTGCAGCGGTATAAAATATATTGGATGCTTGTTGGATATTTTTAGTCAATCCAAGTTTATCACATTTTTCATTTAATATTTTAAAATCATTATAAAGTGATCTTTCTCTGTATGGCATTGCCCCCCAATTTTGTATTTTTTGTAAATTTCCCCTTATATTTGTTGGCAATCTTGTTCCCAGCGATGACAAAGGAAGTAATTCATTAGTTATTTTATTGTACCGTTTTATTTCCTGTTTATTATTATCATCATAGTTTTTATTATCTGGGGCAGAATCATATATATTATTAATAACTTCTCCACAACTACACACAATTATTCCAAGGGCATAATCTTCAACAAATTCAGATGAATTGCATCTCGAACATTTAGATCTGTTGCGCGCATTATTATCGGACTCCTCGATGATATTATTATAAATATCCTCGAAAAACTTGCTACAGTCTAAATTGTCTAAATCATCTAAATTATTCATGTTTATCTTTGTGTAATTTTTGTGTGCCATATTTAAATAGTCTATATTTATCATTTCCTTAAATAAGTTTTATATTTTTCAAATTTTTTAATAAAAATTAAGATATTTTGAACAATCAAATGTTTTATCATAAACTTCATATATTTCTTTATCAATAATGGCATATTCTAAAACTTGATAAATATTATCAACTATTTTGACTCTGAAACCATCATCTACAAATCCCTTGTTTTTTTTAATTATTTTATCATAGTCATCCTCATTTTCCTTTGGTATAAATACTAATTTAACTCCAGCTTTCTTCGCACCATTTAATTTACTCTCTAATCCTCCTATTGCGCTAATTGAACCATTAACATCAATTTCTCCCGTCATCGCTATATCATTCTTTATTGGCTTATTTAAAATCTTAGATATAAATGCAGTTGTAAAAGCGCATCCAGCGGACGGACCGTCTTTTGGGGTAGCCCCATCCGGTGTATGGATATGAAGACCATCCTTATTATCTGTAATAAATTTAGTGATAAATTCAGGTTTTATAATGTTTGTAGCAATCGTAAAAGAAAATCGTAATGACTCCCTAATAACATTTTTAAGACAACCAGTTGATTTTAGTTTGAACTTTTGTGTTCCATCATATATAGTATATATCAATATTGGCAATACACCTCCTCCCCCACCATTCATTGCATATAAACCATTAATTATTCCTGTATATGATTTATCATTTATTTTTTTAATCTTTAATGGTGATTTTTGTAATATTTTGTTGATTAGGCCTTCATCTATCACCACAATTCCACTCTTATTATTTTCAAAAACTCCATTATCATATAACTTATTCAAATTAATGGATAATAATATTTTTTCTAATTTTCTCTTTAATGATCTTACCCCAGCCTCGTGTGTATAATTTTCAATTAGATATTCTATGGCTTCATCTGAAATTTTTATTAAATCTATAGGCAGGTTGATTTCATTCAGTAATTCCCTTAATAAATGTTTTCTAAAAATAATTAATTTTTCCCCGGTTGAATATTGTTCCACATCAATTTGCTCAATTCTATCAAGCAAAATCTTGTCTATCTTGGATTGCTCATTATATGAAAATATAAATAAAACCTTACTAAGTGGAAATGTAACTTCCTGAAAGAATTTATCATTGAAATTCTCATTTGAATTTGGATCAGTTATGTGAATTAATATATTCATTATTTCATTAATCCCATATTTTATTCCTGTTTTATCAACTTCATCAATAAAGATGATACATCTCGGAGCTCCAGCTTGCACCATTTTCCTTATAATAAGTCCTGGCTGAGCATTGCTATATGTGAAGGAGTGCCCTGATAAAATTGATGCATCATCTATTCCACCAACATTTATTTGTGCAAATGGTATACCGAGAATATCCCCGAGCGCCTTTCCAAATAATGTTTTCCCAACGCCCGGCGGTCCGTGCAATCCGATGCATTTCCCGATGCTTTTCGGATTCGATATCCATTTCGCGATTAATTCAATTATAGTTTCCTTACACTTGTCGTGACCAAAAATATAATCATTCATCCTTGCCCTCGAATCAGATATGAACTTTTTAGTTTTTGATAAATCCGAATTTAGTATACTAAAAATATCACAATAATTCTGACCAATCCATGGATATTCGACCAGTGTTTTCACGTAATCTATGTGTTTGTAGTTTTCGGAAGAACCTGATTTTATTTCATCCAATTTCTGTAGGGCAATCTTCTTGACATATTCCGGCATATTTTTATTTGTAATTATTTGTTTTTTTAAATCTATGTCATTTGTATTGGCTGAATTTATTTTCTCTAATTCCTCAAGTATAATCGTATCAGATTTCTTAAGTTTTGCTTGACAGAAAAATTTCAGATTTTTATATATTAGGTCTGAAATCAATGTGGGTTTAGAGTTGTTATCAATTGATTCCTTATTATCCTTCGTTATTCCGAATAACAATGCAGCTATATTGATTGATGTTGAGGATCCAAGCAATAAAAATCTTATTATCTCAAATTTTATTATTAAATCTGAATGAATAAATTCACTCATTACTCCTTTGAATATCATATTGGAATACTTAACATATTTTTGATAGTCATCAGTTATTTTCTTTCTGGCCCCAATCTCATCATATGTAAGAATCTCCCCAATTGATAAATTTTTTATGTAAGAATTTTTAAAATTTATATCCATGTCATTAATTTTATCAATTTCATCAGTTATGAATTGCTTTTTGCTAGTTATAAAATTATTATTTACTTGATTTGTTCTCATAAACGCATTTACTGAATCTATTTTTAAATATCCATTTATTTCTAAAACAGTTCTAAATTTATTTATCCTTAATTTTATCTGATATAAATTACCCAATAAAAGTGCATATCGATCTTCTATATCTTTTTTATGTTTAAATTCAAAGAATCTATCCCTTTTATCAATTCTTTTATCCTCACAATATTTGCTATTTATTGGCACAAATATATACTTTAATATGTTTATTCTTTCACTATCTTCTCCACTTAATTTTAATATATTATCAATCTGATATAGTTTTAATATTTCATCAAGAGAGGACAGCCCGATATAATTACATATTTTCTTCATCATAAGATTAATTTCCTTAAAATCATATACCTGTAGCATATTACTATATGTATCAATACAATTATTTTGCTTTAATATGTCAAGTACATCCAATATTGAATTAAAATCATTCTTACTACAAAATATTTTTTTGAAATTATTTGTATCAACTGTATTAGGAATATTATTGGCAGCTATATTTCTTCCATCCAACATTGAACTGGTATAATTATAGTAATTATTTAATATGTTGATTGCCTCATTAACCAAAATATTTATTTTTCTTTTATCATCGGTTGTCAACACAAAATTATCGTATAAATTTTCAATGTGATTTGAAAGATTGTTTAATACAATTGATTTATCCCCATAGTCTTTTTTTAAATAATGTAATACGACATCACCATAAGTTATACTATTCATTATATATAAATATTATAAAAATAATAACATAAAATAACATTAAATAAATTTATTTAATTTATTTTTTTATATAATAAATTAAATAGGGATATAAATTTCCCTTAAGTATATTTTGAGTGCGTCTCTTTTTAAAAGAATATTTATATATGTATAATATAATATTATGTCAGAAACCACCAAGACTAAAACTGCACTAAAATCTTCCAAATCTTCAAAGAAACAAGAGGATGAAACCCCTGTAGTTGATTCCAAAGTTGAAACTAATGCAAAGGAAAATAAATCAACAAAATCCGTAAAATCTACAACTGAAACCAAAGCCGAAACCAAAGCCGAAACCAAAGCCGAAACCAAGGCTGAACCCAAAGCTGAATCTAAAGCCGAAACCAAGCCAGCCAAAACCGCTAAAACCGTTAAAGCCTCTCCCGTTGAAGAAGCTGCTGAAACTAAAAAGGCATCAAAATCAGATCCATCCGATGGATCAGATTTATCTGATAATAAATCTAGCAAATCACATAAATCTAGTAAATCACATAAATCTAGCAAATCACATAAACCCCATAAGTCAACAAAATCAGAAAAATCAGAAAAATCAGAAAAATCAGAAAAATCAGACAAATTGGATGAGCTAGATGAATTAGATAAATCTGTTAAATTAGATAAATCTGTTAAATTAGATAAACCTGATGAATTGGATAAATCTGATAAATCAACCAAATCAGCTAAATCAGCCAAATCAACTAAATCAACCAAATCAACTAAATCAACCAAATCAGCTAAATCAACTAAATCAACTAAATCAACCAAATCAGCCAAATCAACCAAATCAGTCGAGCCTGAGGAGGAAGATTTACTAGAGCGTCATTTCCACTGTGTATTTAAAAACAAGGATGGTGAGGTCGTCCGGGCTGGCCGTTATTCAGGTAAAAAACCTAAACAGGCCGCGCGAAAGGCACTTTCTCGTATAGCTGATAAAAATGGAGCTGGGCTTGGGGAAAGAATTACTTTTATTATTAAGGAATGCACGCGTGGACGCAAGAAGAAGGCATATTCCTACGAGGGACAACGTGTTGAACTTAAAGAGCCTGTCGTTGTAGAGATTAAGAAAAAGGAAGGAGGAGTTGCAAAACTTACTTACAAACACGATAATATTGTAAAGAAAATTTCGCTTTCTGAATGTGCGGATCTACTAAATGTTGATTTTAGTGATCATATGGAACATGCCATCAATGATGAAGTTAAAATCAAGAAAGTTATGAAGGCTGAGAAAACTGAAAAGGATGATTCAACAAAATCCCAAAAGAAAACCAAAGCCAAGTAAATTTATTTAATATAATAATATTATATATTAATATTATTATAATGTTGCCTACACGAAGAAATCCCGCTTTATCAGAGCAGACCAAGCAACAAGACGATTCAAAGCAAGATAATCCAAAGCAAGATAATCCAAAGCAAGATAATCCAAAGCAAGATAATGTGGTCATAATAAAACATGACAAGGATAAAAATACATTTTCATTCGGTGATTCTAGTGGTAATGTCACTGGAATATTTTCGGTACTCGAATTATTTAAATATATTAATAGGGATGAGGCATTTTTAGTAGGCACCAATATAAGTTCATCCAAAGATATAATAGAAAAATATATTTGTATTTATAGAGGTGCCCAGTTAGAAATAATATCTTATTCAGATTCTCCTTTTACCAGGAATATCGAGATGATGGCTGGACTGTATGCTGACATTGTTAAAGTTGAGGAAAAAATAAATACTGAACTATTAGCAAAATCAGACACAGTACAAATAGAAAAAATTAAAAGTAATAATATAAAATTTACTTATGATCTATTATTACGTATATTAAAATTATCGAACCTACTAATAGAACGGATTGAGACAGATCCAAACTCCCAAAAAAAATCAAAGGACAGTTTAATAAGATATAGTGTTGGTGCACTTAATAAAATATGTAAAATGACCAAAGATGAAGTCATAATTAAAACCATAAAGATAGAAAATATTGATACAAAAATAAACAAATTGGAAAAAATACAAGAAAATATACATGCACAAATGCTTTCATTAAAAATAGCTATCGAGCAACAAAATAAAAATATCACTCAATTGCTTGAACTGCAAAACTTACAAAATCTATCAAATAATAAATCAGATACGTCAACAATTAATTTAAGCAGCTCGAGTAATTCAAGCAAATCAAGTAATCTGAGCAATCTTAGCAATCTTGGCAATTCAGGTAATTCAAGCAAATCAAATAGTCTTAGCAATCTTAGCAATCTTGGCAATCTTAGTAATTTAGGTAATTCAGGTAATTTGGGTAATTTAAGTAATTTAAGTAATTTAGGTAATCAATCCAATAAATCATTCGGTACCGATAAAACGAAATCCCTTATGAGAACATATAGCATGACGTCTCAGATGGATAATGACACCATATCAAATCAATATAGTATTACGTCTGAAAAATAAATTTATTATTCCAATATATAATATGGATAACATTAACATTAACAATGTAAATTCATTCTTAAGTATAACAGGGGAGGAAATTATTGAAACACAGATAAGAGGCATAATTGCAAATAATGAAAATGAATATAATAAATTGAATGATAGTATTCGCATGCTGAGTGAAGTTTTAAATGAAGAAAAATATAATAAAAATATAATAAAGAATGAGCTAGATTATATTAAAAGTATACAAGTAGAAGCAGAGGGATTATTCTCTAAAATTATCAATCTGTCTGCTCATTAATATTATCAATATCCTTAGTATCTATTAATAATTGTTTTATTTCATCCTCATGTCTTAATTTTAATAATGTTTCAATATCAGTTCCATCCGTTAAATTTGTCAAATCCTCTAGTATTATATTTGATGTATTTATTACATTAACACCAAAATTTATACCATTCGTTTCATTATATAAATCATCACATAGTTTATTTAATTCATCAAGCTTTTCCTTATAAAATTCCTCTTTTTCTTCCTTCTCCCTATACAATAAATCAAAAATACTATTTAATTTTAGGTGCAACTTATTTACTTGTTCCGTTCTTAAAAATGTTTTCTTTTCATCAGATAATATTTTCAATGTCATCGCGAGATTTTCCAGCTGTGTCTTTGAATCAGTATTCTTCATCAATTCATCCTCATTAAAAACTTGTCTATTATTATTTTCATATTCTTTTATTATTTTATTACATTCATCATTCACATCATCTATTTTTTGTTTATATTCAATTTTGGTAGGTTTTTCATGAACATGTAGCCACAACAATGTATCGTCGATGTAATCTCTCAGGTCATTTCTATCATCTTTATCTATGACAAATCCATCGTTGCATATTATATCAAATATGGAATAGCATAAATCAAATAAGGATTTACGTAGTTCCTTTATTTCATTTAATTCTTCTTCTGGCATTTTATTATCATATTCTCCTTCGATTATACCAATAATATTGTCTTCATGTAATTCACTATTTTCATCTTCCTCATTTGCATAAATTTTAACACCGTTATTATTATCTATTGTCCCAACCTCTTTATCTTTTTCTAATATCCCCCTCACAATTAGCGTTCCATATCTTTTTTTTAAATTTTCTAAAGTACTTTCAAGTTCCTCATCAGATCTTTCATAATATTTTTTATTCTTCAGCCATTCGATCAACGTGGTGGCATCATTTCTCACAACTTCTTTGTTATGATTACTTAATTTAAAATGTGAATTATTTAAATTTGCAAGGATATTATTACATAGATCATCTATTTCATAATGCATCATTTTTTTTCGTTTTTCAATCTCATCCCTTATCTCTAGTTCTTTCGCCTCTTCAATCAAACGCAATATCTCGCTCTTGTTTAATCTTCCCTTATTTGAATTTACAATAATTGATGATTTCTCGTTTGATTTAATATCCTCCGCTGTTATCGTAACAATGCCATTAACATCAATAGAAAAAGTAACATCAATCTTTGGTATACCTCTCGGAGCCTCCTCTATCCCTGTCAATTCAAATTCACCCACGAAGATATTATCGATAGTTAAAGTTCTCTCGCCTTCGTAAATCTTTATTAGGACAGAGGCTTCGTAGTCACAATCAGTCGTATATGTTTTTGTGACTGAATAAGGAATTATTGTATTTCTTTCTATGAGGATATCCATTAGACCACCGGCTGTTTCAACACCCATTGATAAAGGAGTTATATCCAATAAAGTAATATTATCCGTATGTGGATTTAGTATACCACTTAATATGGCACCTTGATATCCGGCTCCTATAGATATAGCTTCATCAGGGTTTAATGATATATTTGGCTTTTTTTTGAACTTCATTTCAATTCTGTTTTGTATCGAAGGCATTCGTGTCATACCACCCACTAATATTATTTCGTCTATATCATCAATGCCGAGGGAACACGAGCTTAATACGTCATCGATTGGTTTTAAACATATCACGAGTAAGTCACCACATATTATTTCAAGATCATTCCGGGTTATGGGAAACAATAAATCCTTATCGTTGTGAAAATCCTTGACTGCTATATGTGTTTTTGATTTTGTTGACAATATTTTCTTAGCGTTCTCACATGATTGTTTTAATTTTTGTTTTGATAATGAACTAACATTTTTTAAATCTGATAAGCCATATTTATACTTGAATTTATTCAGCATATATCCTAACAATTTATTATCAAAATCAGCTCCACCCATACGTGTATTTCCAGCAGATCCCAGAACGGTAAATATATTATGTCCATTGTCGTCAAGCGATATCTCAACAATTGAAACATCAAGGGTTCCTCCTCCAAAATCATACACTACGATATTCAATATTTCATCCTTTTCTAATTTCCGCGATGCAAGTCCGTACGCTATCGCTGCAGATGTTGGTTCGTGAATCATTCTTACAACCTCAAGTCCCGCTATTACCGCGGCATCATATGTTGCCTGTCTTTGTGCATCCGTAAATCTCGCGGGAATTGTTATAACTGCCCTTGTTACATCTGTTTCTAAATATGCTGATGCGGTTTGCCTCATTTTTATCAATACTTGTGCTGAAATTTCTTCTGGAGAAAAGGTTTTATAATTATATTGATCACATTTGAGTGTTGATAATAATCGTATATTATCATTTTCATCACTCGTGTACTTATATGATAGAAAATCTTTTTCCTTTTGAACATAATCATCCGAATATTTTAATCCAATCAATCTTTTCACTTCATAATAAACATTATCAGAATTTATAATACTCTGATTTTTCGCATCAAATCCGACATATTTATTGACATTAGTGTATCCGACGTAACTTGGTATATATTTATTACTTCCCTCATCTGGAATAATCTCTATTTTATTATTTCTATAAATGGAACAACATGAATTAGTCGTGCCCAAATCTATCCCTATTATATATTTATTTTCATCCATAATTTTTTCTTTCTCATTATGATTTGCTTCTTTTATAAAATCCAGGATGAATTTATCTTCTAATTTGTCATTATTCAAATCCATATATATTGATATATATTCTTAATATATTTATTTTATATTAAAAATTAACGTGCTCTATTAATCTAATTTTGTCTATTTTTGTATTTATTTTTAATATCTTCACTAACATTACCTACTTTCTCATAAATGTTATGTTTTTCCGTTTTCACTGTAATTTTCTTTCTTGGTTTCAACTCAGCAATCTGGGTGGTTACGTTCGATGTGACTTTTATAAATGATGGTTTTTTAAGGGATTTCCTGTTGGTTATATCTTTATCATCTTCTTTATCATAATCTTTATCATCATCTTTATCATCTTCTTTATCATAATCTTTATCATCATCTATGACACTATTTATTATTTCTTCGTAATTATCACCAAGTTCATTTCTTAATTCTTCCTCTAATGTTAATGTCTTCGATTTCTTGGACTTATTTAGTTCAAATAAGTTTACCCTCTCTAATTCCTCTGCTGAAAGCTGATCATTCTCAATCATGAGACTAATAACATCATCAATCATCCTTTTATCTTTATTTATTTTTCTCTGTTCTTTCTCATAAAATTCTTTTAATTCCTCCGAGTTTTTGGGATTATATTCCAGTCTGCGCCTATAGTTTTGCACAAATTCAAACTCCTTCTTATATTTATTCTTTTTAGATGATGAATAAATTATTTGTAGTTCATCATTATGTTTCTCAATGATTTGTGTCAATAGCTCATATTCTGCCTCTAATAAAAGAGAATCTGAATCAACGTCTGTTATTTTATGTATGAGCAGCTCATCTCTATCTTTAATATTCGCATTAAAAAATCTGTCCTTGTAATATTTCTTAAAATTCTTATTGAATAAATCTTTTTTTATTACATTTTTATATGGTGCATTTGTTCTATTTCTATACATATCCTCTAAATATTTATTCCCTTTTTCTATAAACTGGGGAATAATTTCATTATAAGCCTCGTCTAGCTCAGATTTTTTTGTTTTACTAACGACAATTGGACAAATCACAAGATCTGATATTTGCTTCTTATCAAGTCCAATTTCATCTATGTTGCGCGCCTTTTTAATCTGTTCGAGCTTTGCCATATTAATTTTATTGTAAAATGATGCATCTTTCGAATTAGCCAATGGATTATTATTTAGTAATGGATTACCGGAAAAGGGTGTATTATGATGGTATGTTTGAAATCTATTGAGTAAATTATTATTCATATTATTTCTGCTCATTGATATTATTAATCATTATATTATTTTATATATTTACACACAATATAAAAATATAATGCTAGTGTATGAGTAAAACTAAGAAAATTATTAAATTTATATCTGGTAACAAAATAAACAAGGTTAGTATTAATTTATATAATTATGAGCTTGTTAATATATTTTTAAAAATAGTAAAAGATGTATTGATAATGAATATAAAGAATGATTATACAGTAAATGAAATAAAAAAATTACATTCAAATAAACATACAATATTATATAATTTTTTTAAGGAATATGATAAATCACTACAAAATTTCAACGATTTTATTAAATTTTATGTATATGAACAACATAATCTCGACTTTAAAAAGATAAAAAATGACATTATTAATTCTGAAAATATACCCTTATTACAATTATTTAATAGTATATATGAAAATGATGAAAGGAAAGAAATTTGTGAATTATTTTATAAGAATAATTTCGTATCTATTGATATATTAGTAGATTTAGAAATTAATGATTTGAAGCATATCATAATTGATAATCATGATTTTTATCTGTCCGTTTATTACTATGGCAACAACATTGATATTAATAAATATTTAGCGAACATGATAAAAATCATATACATTATTAAAAAAATAAACTTACGTTTTAATTATGATGATTCCAAATTTAATGTTATTGTATTTCTAGGAAATAGCAAGAAAAAATTTGTTGGAAAGATTATCACACCAACAACTTTGAACTCTGGCTCATCTATCTCAACAGTTTATGCAAATCTATGGAGAAAGGAAGAATATGAAAAGGTATTAATACATGAGTTATTGCATTTTATTAAAGCTGATTTTCATAGTTCAAGCGCGATCGAGTTGGAAGATGAAATAAGGAAATACATTAGCTATGATGGGATCAATAATCTAAATGAATCATATAATGAAACTCTTGCAAGTCTAATAAATATGTGTTATAAAAGCATAAAATATAATATTAATCTTAATAAAATATATGATTATGAACTAAACTTTTTATATCTGCAGTCGGCGAAGATAATCAGTTTTTTTAATGGTAATTCTATGACTGATCTGTTTAATAAAACAATCAACATAAAACAAAATACTTCTGCTATATCATATATTATTTTCAAAATGATATTATTCCATAACATGCCCAAGACAATTGAATTTATTAAATTAATTAATTTTAAATGCAATGAACAAACAAAAATTGATAAATTTGGAAAATTACTTATTGAAATGCTTGTAAATTATACATCCTGCTTAAATAATGTTGATAACTATATCAATAAAAACAAGGCATTGAGTCGCCAAGATCACATTAGGAAAAATATGAAAATGTCATTGATCTGAAATAGATTCATTTATCCCACACATAAAAATATCCTACACATAAAAATATTCCACACATAAAAATATCCTACACATAAAAAAATTGGTTCGTCTTAAGAATAGGCATAACCGCCAAAATAAACTCCAAGAATATGATATTTTTAGTTAAAATATAATTTTTATTATGTTATATGATTACTTTTTATATTCTACTACTTAGATTTTTCCTTATTTTTTATGATGTTTTTCTTATTACTTTTTTATAATTATGCGACTTAAATTGGCGGTTATGAAGGCCTCATTAATTTTTCTATCCCACACATAAAAAAATTGATTCGTCTTAAGAATAAGGCCTCATTAATTTTTCTATCCCACACATAAAAAAATTGATTCGTCTTAAGAAT
>SXGT01840637.1_pt1 | contig 26431 bp, 27 predicted proteins | sample 3176221 | NCBI WGS metagenome assembly SXGT01 (sample SAMN11356862, study PRJNA531348) | freshwater metagenome | isolation source: freshwater sample F1-120 | place: China: Fuxian Lake, Yuxi | collected 2017-12-25
CGAACTGGAAAATCATCTGATGGGGCATCCCGATGTGATCGAGGCCGCGGTGATTGCTGTGCCGGATGATCGCTGGGACGAAAGGCCGCTGGCGTGCGTGGTGCTCAAGGAGGGAGCGACGTTGACATTTGCCGAGCTGCGAGCCTTCCTTGGCGAGCGCGTCGTCCGATGGTGGTTGCCGGAACGCTGGGCGATTATTGCCGAGGTACCAAAGACGAGCGTGGGCAAGTTTGACAAGAAGATGCTGCGGCAGCGGTTTGCGGAGGGAGGATTGAGTGTGGTGACTGTGGAGAAGTAATGTCGAGGTAGTAAGCACTATCCTACCTCGACCGCGCGAACATTGGTTGCGCCGATTTCCACCAATCGCTCTTTGACGCGGTCCGTGACAACGAGCATAGTTGTCGGAGCCAGAAAGAACAAATCAGTACCGGTCCAAAGCGACTCCTCCATGGACCATTGACGCGGCGGACACCATTCCTCGCACCCGCAAACTTTGCACACGATTGATGGTTCCGTTCCCCGTACACGGCGGGAATCAGCACGAACCAGTAATTCAAAATACGGGCCAACGTCGGTCCCCGGTACCTGGACTGCGGACCTCATGATATCTTCCGGCTCGCCGGAAGCCGGTATGGGTGGTGGTAAGTTGGCTTCACGACGCCCGATCTTGCTCATAGTCATCGGGAAGACGACAAAGCCAGTGAAGCCATCACGCTCAAACGCATCCTTTATCGTTTCCGAAATGATCAGACTACCGAGAGAGCCCCACAAGAAATCAGCTCTTGGGCGAGAGGGAATCTTTATGCTGCTAGGCAGAAGACGGTTTCCAGGCTTGAGATCCGAGGCCGAACAATTGCAAACACCGCAAATGGCATCGCAGATTTCGCGATATTCGGCAACCGTGACTGGTCGCGGCTTGAGCCGGCTACGAAGTGAAAGTGGACAATCGATTGGAAGTACCCGAGAAGGAGCGATCCAAGTGTGCCCACAAGAATGACATTGAATTCCAGGCAACCTGTAAGGATGCTCGACCGAGCCGTTGATGTACGTGTGGTGATAATCGCTGTAATTAGGCGCGGTTAGCTTCCAGAACGTAGCCATGGTAGGTTCCCATTTTCACTGCATGGGAGAGGCCAGCGTCGCGACAGATCATACGGAGATGTTCACGCATTCCATCTTGCGATCGATGCGCTTCAACAACCCGGCGAGCACGCGTTGCGGCCCGATCTCGTAGAACTTTTCGACGCCGGCCGCTAGCAAGCTCCGGAGCGTCTTCTCCCACTGCACCGGTTCAACCACCTGGCGAACGAGCAGGGCGCGGATCTCCGCGGGATCGGTGTGCGGCTGGGCATCGACGTTTGACCAGACCGGGATCCGGGCGGGTTGCAGAGTTGCCGTGGCCAGGGCCGCGGCAAGGGTCTCGTCGGCCGGCTTCATGAGGGGAGTGTGGAACGCGCCCGCGACGGATAGGGACATCGTTTTCGTGCCTGCCTCTGTCGTTAGCTTGTTGATCTCCGCGCACGCGGCATTGATGCCCGAGACAACCGTATTGCCGGGGCAAAGGAAGTTGGCGATCTGCATCAGACCGACCGCTCTCGCCTTGACGCAAAGCTCCTCGACCTGGTCCACGGGCAATAGCAGCACGCTGATCATTCCGCTGGGGGTAGCGTCGGAGGCCTTTTGCATCGCTTTGCCGCGTGTCTGGACGAGTTTCAACCCTTCCGCAAAGCTGAAGACGCCCGCAAAAGTGAGGGCCGTGAATTCACCAAGGCTCAGGCCGGCAGTCGCGCTGCAATCTTTTTCGATATCGGGTGACTGTGACCGCAGGCTTTCCAGGGCTGCGAGACTGGAGACGTAAATCGCGGGTTGGCTGATGACGGTGCTATCGAGCTTTTCCTTCGGGCCGTTGGTGCAGACTTCAAGCAGGTCGTAGCCGAGGATGGCGGCGGCTTCGTCGAAGAGCTTGCGCGCGGCCGGAAGCGTGGCACATAGCTGGGCTGCCATGCCGACGTACTGGGCGCCCTGGCCGGGGAAGAGGAATGCGAGCTTGGGCATCGATGACCTCTTTGGATTCGGTTCTTTTCGAACTTCACTGTTCGTGCCTTGTACTTTGCTGTCGTCGTCAGCAGATACAAAGTACGAGGAGCGAAGAGCCAAATACGAAATGAGTGCACGGAAAGTAGGATCACGCGGTTGCGTCAGGCGGTGCACTGGCCGCGAGTTCCTGAACGATCAACTCGTTGAGCTTGGCGCGCGCATGCTTGGCGGCGACGCCGAGCGCCATCTCGATGGCACGCTCTTTCGAACTGCCGTGGCAAATAATGCAGATGCCGTCTACGCCCAAGAGCGGAGCGCCGCCGAGTTCGTGGTAGTCGTAACGTTTAATGATGTTTCCGAGTGCCATCTGTGCTAAAGGCAACTCGGTCTTAAGCGAACTGAAGATTTCCTTACCGACGACCTTCATGACGAAGTCGAAGACCCCTTCGCACACTTTCAAAACGATGTTGCCGACGAATCCGTCGGTGACGATGACCTCGCAGACGCCCTTGTTGATGTCGCGGCCTTCGATGTTGCCGATGAACTGGTCTTTGAGCGGACTGGCGCGGAATAGGTCGGAGGTGTCCTTGGACAGTTCGTTTCCTTTATCCTCCTCGGAGCCGACGTTGAGGAGTCCGATGCGGGGCTTGTCGCGCTGAAGGATATGCTTGGCGTAAATCGATCCCATGACGCCGTACTGATAAAGGTGCTCCGGCTTGGGATGCACGTTGGCGCCGACGTCGAGGAGGATGGAGAGCCCTTTCTGCGTGGGCATCAAGGCAGCGATGCCGGGGCGTTTGACTCCCTTGAGGAAGAGGCGCAGCAGGAATCCACAGGCAACCATGGCTCCGGTGTTGCCCGCGCCGACGATGGCTTCCACCTTTTTTTGCTGCATGAGTTGCCAGCAGCGGCTGATGGAGTTATCGGGTTTTTTGCGAAAGGCCATCGCGGGAGATTCCTCCATCGTGATGACCTGGCTGGCGTGGAGGATTTCGAGTCGATCCCGTGCAGCCCCCGCGGAGGTGAGGAGCGGTTCGATCTGGGCCTGGTCGCCGACGAGCACGACATGCATGTCGGCATCTTTCTGGACCGCCTGGACCGCACCTTGCACGATCGGGCCGGGCGCGAAATCGCCCCCCATCGCATCGAGCGCGATACGCATGAGTTAGCTCTCCTCAGCTTCGTCGACAACGACAGCCTCACGGGCCTGGGAATTCAACCAGCCGCAGTTGGAGCAGACAAAGTGCGCACGCACTGCTTCGCCGCAGCGCGAGCAATAGGTGTTTTGCTTGGGCTTCAGGTGGAGATGACTCCGCCGTTTGCCCTGGCGTGCCTTGGAGGTACGCCGTTTAGGTACAGCCATGTTCGTGTCGCTTTCTTGGACCGCCCGCGAATCGCTGCGCTCCTCGCGAGGCTGGTTTTGCACGCGAAGCCCCAGGATGAGCGCAGCGACTCCTGGGGGGTAACATTCAATTGTATGAACTCAACCCCACCACAGCAACTTGACAAGGTACAGCAAAAGGGCCGTCTGCAAAACGACGATGCTCCAGTAAAGGACCCGAAACGACGTTTTGATCGTCTTGTGCCGAAAAAGCCACATGGCCAGCAACGCCGCCGGGCTGCCGCCGATGGCGCTGAGCGTGTGCAAGACAATTTCAGGGATGCGGCCAATGACGAAGCGGCTTGCCAGCCATTTATCGAGGCCGTAGTAGGCGAAGGTGATGGGGTTGACGGCCAGGAGCCAAGAGGCGAGCCAGTGCAGCCAGGTATGGTGGTGATTGGTGAGGAACCACCAGCCAGCAACGCAGCCTGAGATGCACAGCGTCAGCGCGAGGATCAATTGGGTGCGTACCGAAAAAAACCAGCGCATCTTCTGCCTCGGAGGGGGCCCCTGTACAATAGGGGCGGTACTCAACGTGCCATCGCCGAGCGTGTCCTACGCTGCTGGCCAAATCATCGAGGGAGCGGAACCAGCGATGGATCGGTTGTGGGCCCCGTGGCGGTTGTCATATGTTGCCAGTGCGAAGCCGCCGGGCGAGCACGATGGTTGTTTTATCTGCCAGGGGCTGGCGGAGAAGAAGGATCGCGAGAATCTCATCGCCTGGCGAGGATCGCACAGCACCGTGGTCCTGAATCGCTTCCCTTACAACAACGGGCATCTGCTGGTTGCCCCGAACGCGCACAAGGCGGAGTTAGGCGAACTGAGCCCGCAAGAGACACTGGAGATTCAAGACACTCTGGCACGCCTGGTCGGCATCCTTCGCGACATGATGAAGCCGGAAGGCTTCAATATCGGCATGAACGTTGGCCGAGTCGCCGGCGCCGGCTTGCCGGGCCACCTCCATTGGCATCTGGTTCCGCGCTGGAACGGCGATACGAACTTTATGCCGATCCTGACCGACACGCGCGTGATCGTGCAATCGCTGGATGAGTTCTATGGGTATCTGGTTGAGCGAATGAAGCCTCCCGCCTAATGCTGCAGCGCTGGTTCCTGCATCCGAGGAATCACATGTGGAAATCACTGCATCACCCTAACTGATTTGAATTCAATGGGTTATGGCACGGATTGTGGCGATTTCTCAACCAACGTGGGGTAGGGGCACCGATCGCATAACAACGTAAAACGATTCACCCAACCACATGAAATCCTTGAAACGGGAGAGAACCGTAAACGACCGTGGGCAATGCTCTCTGACCATCCAACGCTGTGGTGTTAGTGCACCTTAACATGTGGAATGGTGGATTGGGGATGTAGACGGCACACTTCGTGTGCCGGGCTCCGCATACGGAGTGTGCGATCTACGATGGCCGGCCTCCCTACCCGCGGTTGACGCAGTACTCGAAGTTGTTGCAAATCCCGTATGCATGGGCGTCTCGCCCGTGCAATGAGATCGCGGTTTTGACGCAGATTTGAAACGATCGGACTCACCGTATGACGGCTAATGACTCTCACGACGACTTGCTCGCCCCTTTCGCGATGCGCACGCGCGATAGCAAGGGGCGCAAACATACCGAGCCAGCCCATCCCTACCGTTCGCTGTATCAACGGGATCGCGACCGCATCGTTCATTCGACGGCCTTTCGCCGACTCATGCACAAAACGCAGGTACTGGTCAATCAGCCTGGCGACTATCACCGCACACGCTTGACGCACACGCTCGAAGTCACGCAAATCAGCCGCACGATTGCACGCCGTCTCGGGTTGAACGAGGATTTGACCGAAGCAACCGCGCTCCTACACGACCTGGGCCATCCCCCGTTCGGGCATGCAGGGGAGACCGCCCTCGACGAGTGCATGCGCGAGCACGGCGGCTACGAGCACAATCGGCATGGCCTGCGGCTCGTCGAGTTTTTGGAGTACCGCTACCCCGACTTCCCGGGCTTGAATCTCTCCTGGGAAGTACTCGAAGCCCAGGCGATGCATAGCAAGCGCCCGGAAGCGCCGGAGGTTCAGCCGTTCCTCGCCGTGGGGCAACCCTTGCTGGAAGCGCAGGTGGTCGATGCTGCCGATAGTCTGGCGTATACCTGCCACGATGTCGATGACGCTTTGAGCGTGGGCTTGATCACGCCGGACGATTTGGAAGCGGTCCCTTTTTGGACGCAGGCGGTGGCGCAAATTCGTGCCGAGCACCCGTCGATGAAGGCCGAACACGTCCAGCCAACCGTGATACGCAAGCTCATCGATTGGCAGGTGGTCGACCTGTTAGAAGCGACCATTCAGAATCTGCACGCCGAGAAAATCAGCTGCGTCGCGGACGTTCGGCAATGTCCTCGTCTGCTGGTGGGGCCGGGGCCAGAAGTTCAACAATTGAAGGTTGGGCTGGAGGCTTTCTTGCGTGATCGCGTGTATCGCCATCATCGGGTGATGCGGATGGCCTACAAGGGGCAGCGGATCCTCAAGCAGATGTTCGAGGAACTGTGCGTTCATCCTCGCTCGTTGCCGACGCGGTACCGCCTGCGCGCCGAAGCTGGCGACACCCACCAGACCGTGTGCGATTATCTCGCAGGGATGACGGACCGGTATGCCCAGGACGAATTCCTGCGGCTGTTCCAGCCCACTTCTTTTGCGTAGAATGTCCGGACGGAATAAGGAACCTGAGTTAGCCGGATCGAACGCCTTCCCCATAACGGATTCGTTCGTCCACCCGAAAAATCCCGCCAAAAGCTCTTCCTACCCTGGCGTCCGGGGTAGAAGAGGAGAGTTCGTACCCATCGTCGATTCCTGCGCGGCGAACGTCTATATATTGGGCGCATCCTTTTTCATTGGTATCCGGTGGGTCTTGGGATTGCCGGATTTGCTTGCGTTTCGCAGGGTTCTGGGAGGTTGCATTGAACACGTCTATCCAAAACATTTTTCTCGGCTCCAACAAACTGCTATGGATCGTGCGGTTTGTATTCTTGGCGATGGCTATCGGTATCGCGACGGATTCCTTCATTGTTGGCCTCGATGATACGAGACCCATAGCCGGGCGTGCGTTCGCATTCGCCACCTCGATTGCGGTGCTTCTTTTGTGTATCGGTGTGATGGCGTTTGACTGGGTGACGAAAACCAAGGAAATTACGACCCTTTCCGCAATCTATTTCGGGTTACTGCTGGGTTTTTTGATTGGGTCCTTGTTTTGGGCCGCGGTGCAACCGGTCGTGCGTGAGTATTTGCAGCTAACTCATTTGGGTGTACCCGGCGCTCGCATTGAAGGATGGATTCAACTGCTGATCACGGTCATGTCCTGCTATGTGGCTGTGTCGACGCTACTCCAAACGAAAGACGAGTTTCGGTTCATTATCCCCTATGTGGAGTTCTCCAAACAACTCAAGGGTTCGAAACCGCTGGTTTTGGATACCAGTGTGATTATTGACGGGCGAATTGCCGATATTTGTGATACGGGAATCATCGATACGAAGTTGATTGTGCCCCGATTTGTCTTGCAGGAGCTGCAAGGCATTGCCGACAGCTCCGAGAAGATACGCCGTAATCGGGGCCGGCGCGGGCTCGATGTCCTCAAGCGGATGCAATCGAACCCGAAGATCGAAATGCAAATGCACGAGGGAAACCTTCCCGAGTTGCGCGACGTCCAGAAAGTGGACGAGCGTTTAGTGGTGTTGGCCAAGGCGATCAGCGGCAATGTGGTGACGAATGACTTCAATCTGAACAAGATTTGCCAGTTGCAGGGTGTGGATGTCATCAACCTGAACGAGCTTTCCAACGCGTTGAAGCTCGTGGCGCTGCCCGGGGAAATGTTGAATGTGAAGATCGTCAAGCAGGGCGATCAGATCGGCCAGGGCATCGGTTACCTGGACGACGGCACGATGGTGGTGGTGGAGCAAGGACGCCAGGCGATCGGCCAGGATGTCGCGATTACCGTCACCAGCGTTTTGCAAACTCCGGCCGGCCGAATGGTCTTTGGCCGTATCGGCGGCACGGGAGAACATACCCCGTTGCAGAGCAAGTAGTTCCCCTCTCCCTTCGGAAGAGGGGAGATTCAAGAGGGAGTCTGCTTGTGTCCCAGCGCTGGTTGGCGCCGTTGCTCGTGGGCCTCGCTCTCGCCGTCATCACGGCAACTCCGCGCGCCCAGGCGCCGGCCAACCCCAAGCCGGGCGCGGATCTCGAACTAGTCCAGAAAGTCCTGTCCGCCCGCAAAGAATATCAAAAATCGCTTGAGCAACTCTACGTCCATTATCATCAGGCCCATGACAAGGAACGCGAACGCTGGGCCAAGGAAGAACTGGTCAGTTTTCATCGCATTGCCAAGCACGCATTTGTCCTCGATCTCCATGTGCCGCCGCCCAATCTCAATGGACACACCAACGTGCCCGAGGCCAACAAGCTGTTCACCTGGGCTATGCAATTCAAGGACAAGGGCTACGGCAACGACTACATCGATAACCAGCGCCGGGCAGAGCTTGTATTCCAGGAGATTCTGACCAAATACCCTACCAGCGACAAAATATCAGACGTCGCCTTCATGCTGGGGGACATCTACGAGAGCAAGGCCTATCGCATGCAGTATCTTGCCGTGGAGTACTACCACCGCTGCTACCAATGGAATCCCAAGACGTCGCATGAGGCCCGACTGCGTGCCGCCCGCATTTACGACAAGCATCTCAACAATCGCAGCAAAGCGATTGAAGTGTATCGCGAAGTGAAGACGCACGAGATCGACCCACGCCGCATCCAGGAAGCGGACCGCCGCATCGCGGAGTTAAGTGGGACGAAATAGTACTGATCAGCCCGGTTCGCGTGCGGCGGGTTACGAATCCCGTCGCTGGCGCTCCAGGCTGGTGATCCATTTCCCAAATCGCGGTTGACACCAATTTCCCTTTCCGACTATAACAGCGTTCCTTGAAAGTGTGGACGATTGCGCCTTGAACGACGCTTATCACGCATTGATCCGCGGCGACCGCGCCGGCGCTGTCCCGACGCTCCAGCGAGCGGGACTTTGGACGTTGAGTCTCGGCTATCGGCTCGGCGTCGACATGCGAAACTGGGCGTTCGATCACGGTTGGAAGGCGGTCCACCGGGTGGGTGTTCCGGTCGTCAGCGTTGGAAACCTGACGGTCGGCGGGACGGGAAAAACGCCATGCGTGGAGTATGTGGCGCGATTCTATCGCCAGCTTGATTTGCAGGTCACGCTGCTGAGCCGAGGTTACGGCAGCGAAGCGGGCCGGAACGATGAGGCGCTGGTGCTGGAAGAGAACCTGCCCGATGTGCCGCACCTGCAAGGCGCCGACCGAGCAGGCCTAGCAAGAGTTGCGGTCGAGGAGCTTGAAAGCGAGATTTTGGTCCTGGACGATGGTTTCCAGCACCGGCATTTGCACCGTGATCTCGACATCGTCCTGATCGATGCAACGTGCCCCTGGGGTCACGGACATTTGCTGCCTCGCGGCTTGCTGCGCGAGCCCACAGGGAGCTTGCAACGCGCCGATGTCGTGATCTTGACGCGTTGCGACCTGGCGAGTGCAGAAACGGTTCAGGGAATTCGGGCTACAGTTGCCAGGATAAAGCCGGAATTGCCCATGGTGGAATCGATTCACCAACCGTCAGAATGGCGGAATGCGGCGCAGGCAGTGATGTCGCTTGAAACAATGAACAGGAGGCCGATCGCGGGTTTCTGTGGGCTGGGCAATCCCGACGCCTTTCGGCAAACGCTCGGGAAACTCGGGCTGAACGTGATCGCCTGGCGGACGTTTCCCGATCACCACCGGTATTCACGCAGCGATATCGAAGAAATTCGCGCCTGGGCTCGGCAATTACCGGCGGAAACGGCCGTGGTGACGACGCAAAAGGACCTGGTCAAAATACGGCTGGATCGGCTCGGCGACCGCGAACTGTGGGCCCTGGCGATTCGGCTAGAAATCACCTCGGGGCAAGATGCCTTCGAGGAATGTTTGCGCCGAATCGTTTAGTCCGGCGTCCACGACGCTGAGCTAGACGACAAAGTTTTTCGCCTCAAGGAGGAGCTGGCATGTCTGATTGCACATCGAATGGTCACGCGGCAACGAATGCGCCGCACGCCTCTGGACTCGATCCGTTCAAGCCCTACGATTTGGCAGCGCTGAAGACTTACGATCTCAGCTCGCGTCCGTCGAAGGTGTTTCACGACGACCTGGGCCAGCCGGTGGAAGCCGTGGCCAGTGCGGAAGATTGGCTGCTGAGCCTGCCGAAGCAATTGGCCGCCAATGATATTCGCCGGGTCACCAACCATCTCTGCCGGGCGCATCGTGAGGGGCGAACCGTCGCCGTCGCCTTGGGCGGACACGTCATCAAGACAGGGTGTGCGCCCTATTTGATTGACTGGATCAAGCGTGGCGTGATCAAGGCCGTCGCCATGAATGGGTCCGCCGCGATCCATGATTTTGAGTTGGCCTTTGCCGGCAAAACGAGTGAGAATGTCGCATCGCAATTGCCGAAGGGGGAATTCGGCATGGCGCGCGAGACCGCCGACGCCTTTGCCGTGGCCGCCCACAATGGCGCCGAAAACGACATCGGCCTGGGGTGGGCCCTCGGTCGGCATCTCGACGACATGAACTGCCCCCATGAGGATTCAAGCCTCGTACTGGCCGCCTACCGCGCCGGCATTCCCTGCACCGTTCACGTCGCGCTGGGAACCGATATTGTTCACATGCATCCGCATGTCAGCGGCGCCGCGATTGGCGCGTCATCGCTGACCGACTTCCGCCGGTTGTGCAGCGTCGTTGCGACGATGGCTTATGGCGTATGGATGAACCTGGGCAGCGCGGTTATCATGCCGGAGGTTTTTGTGAAGGCCGTTTCCGTCGCCAATAATTTTGGCCACAACCTGGACGGCCTGGTCACGGTGAATCTCGACAAGCAAGCACAGTACCGCTCGCGAGTCAACGTTCTGGAGCGACCGAGTTCGGAGGGCATCGAGCTGATCGGCCACCACGAGATCATGCTGCCGCTTTTGCATCTGGCAGTGACCTGCCAACTGGCAAAACGCGTGGTGTCGGAAACGACCGTGGCCGCGTGAGTTCATGTGCCAGATCCAGACGCCCCGGAGTTTGTTCGTGATCCATGGAAGGAGTGCGGTATGTCGAAGGAATTGATTGACCTCGTGCAGAATCTCGGAAACCCGCGCGTGCTGGTTGTGGGCGACCTCATGCTGGACCGCTACGTTTGGGGCGACGCCGAGCGCATCAGCCAGGAAGCGCCCGTAATTCTTTTGCGCGCCGATCGCCGCGAAGAGCGTCTCGGGGGCGCCTCCAGCGTGGCTACCATGCTGCGTGCTCTCGGCGCCAAGGTGCACCTTGCTGGCATCGTCGGCAACGATCACGACGGCGGACGCATCCGCCAACTCCTCACGGACCTTCGTATCGATCACGAAGCAGTCATCACCGATGTCGCGCGAACCAGCACCGTGAAAGAACGATACGTTGGACGGGCCCAGCATCGCCATCCCCAGCAAATGATCCGCGTCGATTACGAGGACCGACGCGACATCAGTGACGAAATCCTTCAGCAGATCATGCTGGTAATTCGAAGCCATCTGAAGAAGACCGACATCGTTCTTGTGAGCGACTACGACAAGGGGGTTTGCACGCCAGGCCTGCTGAGCGCGGTCATCAGCGCCGCCCGGGCCAAGGGGATCCGCGTCATTGCCGATCCAATTCGCGGTCACGATTACCGTAAATACCACGGCTGTTCCTCGATTACTCCGAACCGCCTCGAAGCCGGACTGGCGACGAGTCGTACTCTCAATGACCTGCGTGAGGTTTGGGAGGCAGCAGGACAACTGCAGGAGAATCTTGACCTTGAAGCCGCGATCATCACGCTCGATAAGGACGGCATGGCCTTGAAGCATCGCGACGGGCGCGCCAAGCATTTTCCCACGCGGCCGCGCCACGTTTACGACATCACTGGCGCCGGCGACATGGTAATGAGCGTGCTTGCGATGGCGTTGGCCGCGGGGTCCGACTATGAGCAGGCGATTCAACTCGCCAATATCGCGGGTGGACTGGAAGTCGAGAAGATTGGCGTCGGCACCGTGACGCGTGAGGAAATTCTCCAGGATTTGCTAACTCCCGGCCATGGCGCCGCGTCTTCGAACAAGATCCTGTCGCTCGAAGGGACGCAGCAAGAACTCGATTATCGCCGCCGGCTTGGTCAGCGCGTTGTTTTCACCAACGGCTGTTTCGACGTTCTTCACGCCGGGCATGTGCAGTATCTGCAAGAGGCGCGCGCTCAAGGTGATGTGCTGGTCGTCGGGCTCAACAGTGATTCGAGTGTACGTGCACTCAAGGGCAAGACACGTCCTGTGCAGCCATTGGCGGCACGCTCGCTCATCCTGGCAGCGATGCAAGTGGTCGATTTTGTCACCATCTTCGATGAGACCACACCAATGCACCTTATCCAGGCGATCCGTCCCGACGTACTCGTCAAAGGCGCCGACTACAGCAAGGATGAAGTTGTCGGCTCGGAGCTTGTTGAGTCCTACGGCGGCCGGGTACATTTGGCGACACTGCACCATGGACATTCGACGACGAACCTGATCGATCGGATGCGTGCGGCGTAATCGAGAATTTCTCCCCTCTCCCCATCGGGGGAGCGGGGGACCAGACCCATGAATCTCGCGTTATTTCTGCCAAACTGGATCGGCGATGTCGTGATGGCGACGCCGGCAATTCGCGCGCTGCGCAACCGCTTCGCCGGCGCCCGTTGCGTAGCGGTTTGCAGGCCTTATGTCCTTGGAGTGCTGGACGGTTCCACCTGGTTCGACGGGCATTACTTTCTCGACCGTTCCGGCCCGTGGGCGCATCGGTGGCCTGCGCTGGCCTGGCAACTACGCCGCGAACGGATTGATCTGGCCGTGCTCTTTCCCAATTCTCTTCGCAGCGGCCTGGCGGCCTGGATGGGCGCGTGCCAGCGCCGCATCGGATTTCGGCGGGATGGCCGTGGCTGGCTGCTTACCGATTCACTCGAACCGATTCGTGACGAAAAGGGGGTCTTCAAGCCGACGCCGATTATTGACGATTACAACCGCCTCGCCGAAGCAGCTGGATGCGCCGCACCTGGCCATCGCATGGAACTATTCACGACGCCTATCGATGAGGCGGCGGCAGACGCTGTGTATAAGAAGTTCAATCTCGGGAACTCACGGGAAGTGATCTGCCTGAATTCAGGAGCGGCGTTCGGAGCGGCGAAGTTTTGGCCAATCGATTCGTTCCGGCGGCTTGCCCAGGACCTTGTCGCACAGCGCGGCGCCCAGGTGCTGGTCCTGTGCGGGCCAGGCGAGCGAGAGCAGGCGCGCAGCATCACCCGACTCGCCAACCACGCGCGCGTGGCGTCGCTCGCCGATGAATCGCTATCGCTTGGCCTGACCAAGGCGCTCATTCGCCGTTGCCAACTGCTGGTGACGACCGACAGCGGACCGCGCCATTTCGCGGCAGCGTTCGATCGGCCCGTGGTGTCGTTGTATGGTCCGACGTTCATCGCCTGGACGCGAACGTATTTCGACAAGGAGATCAACTTGCAAAAGGAAGTCCCGTGCGGGCCGTGCCAGTTGCGCGTCTGCCCGACCGATCACGCCTGCATGCGTTTACTGACGCCGCAGGAAGTGTTGAGCGCTGTTTTCCGACTGCTCGATGGCTCCTTGCAGAAAGCGTCGTGACATGGCCTGGGTCGAAATCCTGCCGGGTTTTGAAACAATGTTCCGCCAGCTTGGCTGGGACACCGCCGCGCCGTTTCTTGCCTGGAAAGGCATTCTCGTCAATCATCATAGGCATCGGCAAGTCGAGCAGGTCCTCCTCCCCTCTTCCCTCGCCGCAGTCGGTCGAGAGCGGAGTGACAGACGAAGTTTCTTTCTGAAAAAGGAATCGGCTGTCACCTGGCGTGATCGGTTACGCAACGCCTGGCACGGCTTTGGTTGGTGTTCGACGGCCGCGCGCGAAGGGGCGATGTTGCAGGCATTACGCGCAGCCGGTATCGGCTGCCCGGAGGTCGCCGCCTTGGGTGAGGATGGCCGGTACGCATTCGTTCTCACACGCGACCAATCTTCGCTTTCGGAGTTACGCTCCCTGGTTGGTTTGCTGGTCAGCGAGCTATCACGGCGACAATTCGCCGTCGCCCTGGGCCGCGAACTGGCGCGCATGCATGATGCAGGCTTCGATCATCCCGACCTTTTCGCGAAGCATATCTTGGCAACGCAAGAGAAGGGCGTGTTCCGCTTTTGCATCCTCGATTGGCAGCGTGGCCGGCGTCGGCGTTCGGTCTCCTGGCGGATTCGTTGTCGAGACCTGGCGACTCTTGATGCGACAATGCACTCAGCCCTGGCTGGCGACCGCTTTCGGCTCCAATGCCTTCGTGCGTACCTGGCGTCCGTGGCCAAGCCCGGGCCGCCGCTCGGACGCCTTGCCGTCGCCATTCGTCAACAGGCGAAGCGATTGCTGCGGAAGCACAATATGCGTGAGATCGGCGGGCTTCCCGTACCGGCGGGCGATCAACAGTTTGTGCCGCTTCACGAGGGCCGCTTGCTGGTTGTGCGATCCTTTTTCGAAGACCTTGACGGAAAGCTGCCCCCCTGGTTGGTGTGCTATGCTGAGCCTGAATCGCAAACGTGGGACGCGCCAGTCCCGACACGCGCCTCGCCAGCCGATAACGTTTGGGTCCATTCGTTGGCGCGGACGGGGGGTGGAATGCCCCCGCTCGCGCACACCCTTTTTCGCTTGCAGCGATTTGGTGTGCCGGCCCCGCGTTTGCTGGCAGTCGCATCGTCGGCTTTGCGAGACGTTGCAATTACGCGGTCGACGGCGACGGTTCCCCTTGGAGAAGCCCTGGCCAAGGCATCATTCGAACAACGGTGCCGCATGCTACGGCAAGTCGGCACAATCGTCAGAAACGTTCATGAGGCAGGTTACTGTCTGCCGGCAAGCGAATCCTGGACACGTCTGCTCGGCGCCGTATCGACTACGGGGGACGTATTTCTGGCCAAAGTCGAATCGCTCGTCCGTTGCCGAAGGAATTGGCAGGAATTGGCGCCGATTGAATTCAATCGCCACCGATTTCGTTTGTCGCGCACGGAGCAACTGCGATTTCTGCGCGGCTATTTGAAGCGGTCGTGCATTAATGATCACGATCGCGCCTGGTTGAGAACGCTACACATGCCAGGCGATCGGGTTCTGGAAAGGTAGGAATCATCATGAGTCAGACCGACACGCCCGTCTCCCCCTATCGCGGCGAGCTGTTGCAGCGCGCGGATACAACTCCCCCGTCTGTGGAGAAACCACTCGACCCCTGCACACTGTGGCAGCGAGTCCTTCACGGCGTTCGGCGTCTGTACGCGCGCGCCGACTGGAGCGAATTCGCAGGCGAGAATTGGCCCGACCAGATCATGCATGCCAGCCTTACCGACGACTTTCACGCCAAGCAAGGCCGCTCCACCGCACGCTGGCTGCTCGAATCCGCGGGCAAGTCTCTTGTGGTGTATCTGAAGCGCCACTACGAGCTGCCGCGCTGGCGCGGCGTGATGGCGACAATTTGGCCGAGCTGCAATTGGTCTCCCGCGATGCAGGAACATCACAACCTGGAATGGGCACATCGAGAAGGTCTGCCCGTTCCGGAGATCGTGGCGGCCGGGGAGTTCGTGGGACCCTGGGGGAAATTGCAAAGCTTTCTCGCCATCGAGGAATTGACTGGCATGCTTCCTTTGCATGAAGCTATCCCGTTGGCAGCACGGCAACTTGACCCTGACACCTTCCGTAAATGGAAGGCGGGGCTAGTCCGTGAACTTGCGAGGCTCGCGAGGTTCCTGCACGACCGAAATCGCTTCCATAAAGACTTATATCTATGCCATTTTTTCATTGCCGTTGCCGATATTAAGGTAGTGCCGACGTGGACGAACCGCGTCTTCATGATTGACTTTCATCGCCTCGCGCATCATCCGATCACTCGAGCCTTCTGGGTTTCCAAAGACCTCGGCCAGCTCTTGTATTCGTCCGAAATCGAGGGCATTGATGCACGGGACCGATTGCGGTTCTGGCGAGCGTATCTGGGGGCTGGGCGAAACACGCTTCGCGGCCGCCTGCTACGCCGGTTCGCCTTGGGCCGCGGCGAGCGCTATCGCAAGCACAATGCCAAGGCCGCGGCGAGAGGATGAATTCCTTCGTTCCCAAGCGTAGCTTGGGGACGAGGATTACGAGAGAGGAAGCAGAGCTTCCTGAGTAATGTTCCCAGGCAGAGATTGGGAACGAGAGTGGAACTATGGGTGCAATGAACATCGCATTTTGCTACGAGAGCGTGCTGCCGGCTCGGGGCGGGTGCGAAACTTATATTGCTGATTTGGCTCGGAGGCTTCTGGCGGATCGCCACGAGGTCCACCTGTATGCTTGCCGTTGGGATGAGAAAGCGCTGCCCCAGGGCCTTCAGTTCCATGCCATACCAATGACATGGGCCCCCCGATTCCTCAAGCCCTGGATGTTCGGCCGCCGCTGTCTGAAGGCCATGTCTGAGCGACAACACGATGTCACGCTCGGCTTCGACAAGACGTGGGGACAGGACGTTCTCTATCCGCAGGGGGGATTGCATGTCGCCAGCGCGGAGCACAACCTGCGCAAGCATGCCAATCCACTCGTGCGGCGTATGGCCAGCGTCGTCAAGTGGTTTGACGTTGCTCACTGGTCTTATGCGATGCTTGAACGCAAGCAATATTTCGGTCCGCAAAATCCCTTGATCGTTGTCAACAGCTTCATGGTGCGCGACCACTTCCTGCGCTACTATCATGTGCCGCCGGGGCAACTGCACGTTGTGCGCAGCTCCATCGATCCGCAGCGGTTCCCTGAACAGGATCGCTTGAAGTGTCGTTTGCAGTATCGTGAGCAACACGGCATTGCGCCGAACGAAATTGTCGGCCTCTTCGCGGCCATGAACTATCATCTCAAGGGGCTCGAACCGCTTCTCTACGCGATCGAGCGACTTTTCCAACGGCCGGAGTTTGTCGATAATCGCCCGGCGTTTCGGCTGATGGTCGTCGGCAAGCCGGAGGCAAGCGCGTATCAGCGACTCGCGCGCAAGCTCGGTATTGACGACGCAGTGCGTTTTGTCGGTTACTGCCCGGAGATGCGCAACGCCTACTTCGCGGCCGATTTCCTGGTGCATCCGACGTTTTATGATCCGTGCTCGCTCGTCGTCCTTGAGGCCCTGGCCTGTGGGTTGCCGATCATCACGACACGCTACAACGGCGCCAGCGAGTTGATGCACACCTCGCCGCCCCAGCAAGAAGGCTACGTCATCAACGATCCGCATGACCATCAAGAACTAGGCTGGTGTCTGGCACAGATGCTCGATCCGGGACGCCGGCACGCCTTTGCCCAGGCCACACGCCGCACGGCGTTACAGTGGACCTTCGAGCAACACTATCGGCAACTCATGGGCGTCCTGACCGACGCGGCCCAACGGAGGCAAGCAGCGTAAAAGAAAGCTGGGCAGAGAAGGCAAAACAAAGTGCGAAAGAGCGAGGTACGAATTGATTTTCGTACCTCGCTCTTTCGCACTTTGTCTTTTTTGCAGTCCCTGGGTTAACGAATTCCGATCCGAATCGAGACGCCGGGCCGCGGGGCGACGTACACCGGAACGGGGTGGTGATGATGCCGATGGCTCGGCACGATCACCGTCGGCTCGACGTAGTAGGGCCGAGTGACGACCACCGGAGCGGAACGTACCACGACGACCGGCGAGCGTTCACTGAGGACTCGAAGGGCGGCGGCATGGCGCCCGTGGGTAAGCAGGTAGCGAACCTCGTGCTGGAATTCGCCCACGCCGGCGCGGCGTCCGAGCACATCGCGATGCAAGGCCGCGATGAAGCCTTCCGGCGTGGCGCCGCTGCGAGCGTAATACTCGGGGCTGGCCAGGATCGATGCCTCGACGACATCGAGCGGGGTGCCGCGGCGAATGGCTTGCAGGTGATCGTGCATGCCGGCCGGGTCAATGTGGCGCCCGAGATAGCGATGATACCACGAGTCGATGAGCTGGGCGGTCCCCGAATGTTGGGCGAAGGCCGGGGCCGCGTTGAGCGTTAAAGTTGATACAGTCAGAACCGCGCAGGTGATGAAGGCACGCATTGGTCGTCTCCTGTTCCGCAATTTATCAGGTTGCTGGGGGGTGTTTGCTTACTACATCGTGGGAACGGAAGGGGGGGCGAAACTTGCGCGCGGAATCAATTGCACGAGGCTTCCTCATCGTGTTATAATGACCCCGGAATGTATCCACGATTTGCTTCGGGAGAGTTGCCATGACCACGGCCGCATCCATGCCTCTTCTCAGCGACGCGCACCAAATCCTGGCGACCGCAGTTGCGCATCAGGTCGAGCGGATGAGCAAGGAAGAGGTGCAAGCACTCGTCGCCAAGGGCCAGCTCGAATTGCAAAACGAAAATGCGGCGCTGAAGAAGCGCATTGAGCAGCTTGAAGCCGAGAATACCCTATTGGCGTGGAAATTCTCGCGAAGCCTTTTTAACGAAAAAGAGTATGAAAACTTCGATCCGAGCCAATATTCCGTGCCCAAGGAAGAGGTGCTGGCGGCCATCGATGCGCTTACGGAATGAGGAGCAAGCATGGTTGAGTACCATATTGCTTTCTCCGGTCTGCTCAAGCAGCGACTTATTGAGTTGTGCGAGCAAGCTCGCACGCAGGGTCGATTGAGCAAAGTGAAAGCCGTCATCAAGGCGGTAATGCAGGAGCTTCAGGAAAATCCGCTATCGATAGGAGAATCGCTCTACCACTTGAAGCACTCTGGCTGGCCTGTTTATCACATCGCACGCAGTCCCTGGTCAGTCCACTTTGCCGTAGATGAGAAGGGACGCGTCGTATATCTCACGCGAATCGAACTGATGGGCTGAGTGACTGCGGCTATTCGGCCGAGAACGCGTAAACGCACGTGTGCCGGTAGACTTCCTTCGGCCTCAGAATGATCGACGGGAACGACGGCTGATTGACGGCGTCGGGCAGGCCGCCGGTTTCGAGGCAGACGCCGCTGCGCTGCTTGTATTCCTTGCCGTCCTTGCCTTTTTGGCCGAAGAGGAAGTTGCCGGTGTAGAGTTGGATGCCCCGTTGGTTCGTTGAAACTATCATCTCGCGTCCCGATTTGGGATCGCGCAGCTTGGCGGCAAGCGTCGCATTCTTTTCGCGATCATTCTCCAGCACGTAACAGTGATCGTAGCCTTTCGCTCCCGTGTCGTAGAGCTTCTCGATGCGGTTGCCGATCCGAGTTGCCTTAGTGAAATCGAAGATCGTGCCTTTAACCGCAGCGGGCTTGCCAGTGGGTATCAATGTCTTGTCTACGGGAACATATTCGTCTGAGTTCAGCATCAGCTCGTGATCGAGCACGGACTCGGCGCCGGCGCCGGCGAGGTTGAAGTAACTGTGATTGGTAAGGTTGACGGGCGTCGCCTTGTCGGTGGTCGCGTCATAGCTAATAGTCAGTTCGTTACGGGGGTTTAGGAAATAGAGCACTCGAACCTTTAGTGAACCTGGATAGCCTTCCTCGTTACCGGGACTGGTGTAGGTGAATTCTACCCCATGCCAGGTCTCTCCTGGACCTTCCGCTCTCGCTGTCCCTGCTCTCCATATTACCTTATCCAGGCTTCGCTTCACACCGCCATGCAAATGATTCGGCTCGTTGTTAATCGCCAGCTTGTATTCCTTCCCGTCGAGCGTGAACTTGCCCTTGGCGATGCGGTTGGCGACGCGGCCGACGGTGCAGCCGAAGTATTGGTTGCGGTCGGATTGATAGCCGGCGACGTCGTCGAAGCCGAGGACGACGTTGGCGAACTTGCCTTGCTTGTCGGGGACGTTGATTTCGGTGATGGTGGCGCCGAGCGTCATGAGCTTGACGGTGACGCCGTTCTTGTTCTTGAGCGTGTAAGTTTCGACGGGGGTACCGTCCGCCGTCTTGCCGAACGGCTTGGGGCCATCGACCTGGGCCATGGCGGGGCTGGTCATGAGGAATGCTCCAAGGGCGACGAGGACGATACGCGGCAACATGGGTGGGGTCCTTATTCTGTTTACGTTTAGCGTTCGCGCTGAAGGGCCCGTCGCCCGGCGTTTCGGCGCGAGCGCTAAACGTAAACGGGGTTTTCAATACGCCTTCGCAAACACCACGCGGCCCTCGGAGGGCTTGCCGGTCACCATGCACGAGCCCGCTTGCTTCGCGCGGCTAAACGGAATGCAGCGGATGGTCGCCTTGGTCTCGGCGGCGATGCGGTCCTCGGTCTTGCGGGTGCCGTCCCAGTGTGCCCAAAGGAAGCCGCCGGGGTCTTCGATCTTTTGCTTGAACTCGTCGTACGAGTTGACCTCGAAGCTGTTGGCATCGCGGTACTTCTTGGCCCGCTCGAACAGGTTCTTCTGGATCTCCTTGAGCAGTGCGACGATCTTAGCGGGAGTTTCCGTGAGGGGCACGCCGACCGTCTTGCCTTCCTTGCCGGGAAAATCGCGCCGGGCCATCACGCAGGTCTGCTGAGCGAGATCGCGTGGGCCCAGCTCGATACGGATCGGCACACCCTTGATCTCCCAGTCGATGAAGCGTGCTCCGGGCGATTGGCCGAAGCGAGAATCGATCTGCACCACCAACGGCTCGTAGCCGAAGAACTCCTCGCGTGGAATCTTGACAATCGTGTCCTTCAACGCTTCCGCGGCCTTGAGCGAAGCGGCCTTCTCATCGTCGGACTTGCCCAAGGGAACGATGACGACGTGGATCGGCGCCAGCCGCGGCGGGCAGACCAGGCCGCCGTCGTCGGAGTGCGTCATGATCAGGCCGCCGATGAGCCGGGTGGAGACGCCCCAGCTGGTCGCCCAGGCATGTTCTAGCTGGCCGGCCTGCGTCTGGAACTTGACATCGAACGCCTTGGCGAAGTTTTGGCCCAGGAAATGGCTTGTCCCCGCTTGCAGCGCCTTCCTGTCCTGCATCATCGCTTCGATGCAGAGCGTGTAGTCGGCGCCGGGGAATTTTTGACCATCGGTCTTCGGTCCCGTCAACACTGGCATCGCCATCCAGTCCTCGGCAAAGCTGCGATAGACTTCGAGAATCTTGTGCGCCTCCTCCTCGGCTTCTTTCTGCGTCGCGTGGGCCGTGTGCCCTTCTTGCCACAAGAATTCAGCAGTGCGCAAGAAGAGCCGCGTGCGCATCTCCCAGCGGACGACGTTGCACCATTGATTGATGAGCAAGGGCAAATCGCGATAGCTCTGAATCCACGTCTTGTACGTGTTCCAGATGATCGTCTCGGAAGTGGGCCGAATGATCAGCGGCTCTTCGAGCTTCGATTCCGGATCGACGACGAGTCCCTCGCCCGGCACGACCTTGAGGCGATGATGGGTGACGACGGCGCATTCCTTGGCGAAGCCGGCAGCCATTTCCTCTTCGCGTGCCAGGAAGGATTTCGGGATGAAGAGCGGAAAGTAGGCGTTGACGTGGCCAGTGTCCTTGAACATGCGGTCGAGGGCGTGCTGCATGTTTTCCCAGATGGCGTAGCCGTGCGGCTTGATGACCATGCAGCCGCGCACGTCGGAGTTCTCCGCCATGCCGGCGTGCTTGACGATGTCGAGATACCACTGCGAGTAGTCGACGCTGCGTTTGGTGATGGCTTCGGCCATGCGACGTTTCCTTCCGTTTTGTTTACGTTTAGCGTTCGCATGGCGCCGGGCGAACGCTAAACGTAAACGGCCTGGGGCTTGGGAACATTGTATGAATGATGTAAAATGGCAAAACCATGTTCACGGCGAAAAAGGTCTACACGATGCTGGAAAACGAATCGCTCTGGCAGACGGCAGCGCAATGTCATCAACTGCTGGCCGCCGCAAAGATTCCGCACGCTGTCATGGGCGGCGTCGCAGTTTGCCTACATGGGTACCAGCGCAACACGGTTGATCTCGATCTATTGGTCCGCAAGGAAGATGCGGACGCAATCCGTGAGACCTTTCTGAATGAAGATTTCACGTGGGATGCGAAGAACAAGGAGTTTCACTCGCCGTCTGAGATTGCGATCCAGTTCTTGCTGGCGGGCGATCGCGCAGGGCGTGACAGCGAGGTGAAGTTGCCTGACCCCGCCGATGCGCGGGCAACCACCGAGATCGAGGAACTGCCGGTGCTTTCGCTAGCGAAATTGATCGAATCCAAGATCGCGTGCGGCTTGGGGAATCTGCGCCGCACGCACAGAGACTTTGCGGATGTCATCGAGCTGGTCGTACAGAATCGGCTCAACAGATCGTTTGCGTGCTTCCTTCACAAGTCGTTGCGTGCGACTTATCGGGGATTGGTGCGACGGTCGCGGGGCAAGGCGTGATCCGATCCTCGTTTAGCGCCCGCATGACGCCACGTGCGCGCTAAACGAAGATTGCTACCTCCCCTTCAGCCGTTTCGCCAGCGCGTCAATCCGATTCTTGCACTCCTTGCGTGCTTCGCCATATCCCTTCGGATTGATGCTGCCAGACTTCAAATAATCGAGCACGATCTGCTCCGCGGCGACCAGCTCGGAACAAGCATGGGCGACTTCCGACGCAATCTCGTTGGCTATCGTCGTGACGCCATTGCGGTCGCCATGCAGCAGCAGGCCAGGGGTGATCTGGACGCCGCCGACGTGGACGGGGACATCGATTTGCAGAATGTGGCAATAGCCATGGGCGCAGATGGCGCCGTCGGCGAAGCAGGGGAAGTGCATCGCTTCGACCTGGTCGAGATCGCGTGCGGCCCCACTGGTAATCAGGCCGGCGGCTCCGAATGCTTTGTAAGTCGTGCACATCACTTCGCCGAAGGTGGCGGACATCACCGGCGTGTCGAGATCCTGGAACACGACCACAGGCGGGCCAGGCAATTCGGCGAACGACGCAACCTGCTGATCGAGGCCCGAGTAGACGTTGCCCGCAGTCGCTGGAAACGCGGAGCGGAAGGTTGCCGTCGAAGCGTAGCCGACCATCGGCGGCAGCTTGGGATAGCAACACTGGATTCGTTTGTCCATGTAGAACGCGGTGCGCGACGTGAGGTCGAACAGCTCGACGACGTTGCAGACCGTGGGCGTGTCGTACTTCTTGAGGAGGTCCAGGTCAACGGGGGAAATGGCGTGAATTTTATTCATCAACGCGAGCCCTGATCCCGCAGCGTGTCGGCAGCGGGCGTGGTGAGTTTTTTTTCCAATCATCAAGCACAGCGTAGTTTATGCGCTGGCACGGAAAAATCCAAAACCAAATGCCTGGGTGGCGCGATGCCGACGCGATAGTATGAGATCATGTACTTGATCCTTGCCATCTGCTGGTTGACGGTGGGCATCCTTGTGCAGATTTACTGGGACACCATCGGGCCGGCGGCCCAGATCCCCGTCGATCGCGTCGTAATGGGCGTTATTTTCTTCGTGTTGTTCAGCTACAACTTCTTCCGCTGGCGAATGCAGCGTGCCTTACACCGAGCCCGTGAGGCACAAGAGATGGAGCTGCCGCCCAGGCCGCGCGTGATTCATCGGGAATACGACCCCACATTCGATTTCTCCAAGCCGGATGACGAAAAGCCGAAGGATCCCCCCGCAGTCTAACGGGGCGCCAACGAGGATTGCGCATGCTACCGATCGACGAAAATAACAAGTCGTTTCATCCGATTCACGACCATACGCCTCAGCAGCCCGAGGAAGAGAGCAGATCCTACGGCATCGAGCACTACGTTCAGCAAATTCACGAGACGGCGAACAAGCTCTTGCAAGACCGCGCCAACCGCGGCGACGTCAAGATGCTGAGCGTTGCCCTCAAGGAATTGCGCTATTGCTTCAAGGTACTTGCCAGGTACCGCGAACGCAGGCAGGTCACCGTGTTCGGCTCGGCTCGATTGACGGCTAGCGATCCGTCGTACCTTCAGGCGGTCGAGTTCAGCCGCCGCATGGCCGAAGCGGAATTCATGGTTATCACCGGCGGCGGTCACGGCATCATGGAAGCCGGGCACGTCGGCGCTGGCAAGGAAAACAGCATCGGGCTCAACATTCTGCTGCCATTCGAGCAGCATCCAAACCCCGTCATCCTGAACGATCCGAAGCTGATGCACCTGCGCTACTTCTTCACGCGCAAGCTGCTGTTCGTCAAGGAATGCGAGGCCGTCGCCTTGTTTCCCGGCGGGTTCGGTACGCTCGACGAGGGCTTTGAAGTGCTGACGCTGGTGCAGACGGGTAAGAGCCACTTGTTCCCGATTGTCATGATCGACTCGCCCGACAGCGACTACTGGCGGCATTTCTTGCGCTTCACGAAGGATGTCTTGCTGGCACGCCAGTTAATCTCGCCCGAGGATCTGCATCTCTTCAAGGTCACCAATTCCGTCGAGGAGGCGGTGGCCGAGATCGTCAAATTCTACCGCGTGTACCACAGCATGCGCTACGTCCGCGGCGACCTCGTTCTGCGTTTGAGCCGCACGATTTCCGACGCCACGCTCACCCAAATCCGCGCCGAGTTCAGCGACATCGTCAAGGGAGGGAGCTTCGAGCAGACCAATGCATTGCCGGAGGAAAGCGAAGAAACCGCACTTTTGAATCTGCCTCGCCTCGTGTTCCGGTTCGATCGGCACAAGCTCGGTCGGCTGCGGCAGCTGATTGATTTGGTGAATAGTGATTGAACTCATCCCCGTTTGCGCCCTCGCCACAACATTGCGAGTCCGGCGCTGGAAGGCGATCGCTAAACGAGTAGGGGCGCGCAAAAATAGCCAGGCTCCCTACGAGGGAGCCTGGCGTATCCAAGCATACTTACGGGTCCCGTCCATCCCTTCGGTAGCCTGGCAGCCTTATCCGCTCCACGGGGAGCGGTCAAGAGCCCATGGCTTTGCGTCCCCGCCTCACGACGGGTTTGCCTTTATCGAGAATGGGGAATTCTCTAGTGCGACGCGAAACGCGCTGGAGTTTCGTGCCGCACAATCCACTGTAGGCCGCAAGATTGATACAGGCAAATTATTCGGAACGGATTTCTTGGTCTTCGTTGAGCGTTCGCCGGGTGATGCCTTTGGTAACCGGTTGGCTACTGCGAACCCTAAGAAGCTGTTTCAGAACCTCTGCGGCGAATTTCCCCCTCTCGCCCGGAGTACCGGGGGAGAGGGGAGGATGATGCGATTTCGGTTTTGAAACAGCTTCTAAACCGGGACCGGTCATTTCACCGAATGCCGCATGCAGCAGTTCTTGTACTTCTTACCGCTGCCGCACGGGCAGGGCTCATTGCGGCCGACCTTGGCGCCAAAGTTGCGGATCGGCTCTTGCTTCTTGCCGGTCTGCTGGCTGCCTTCGATGGCCTGCTGCTGCTGCCCCTGGATGCTGCCGGGCGGCGGTGCCTGAAGTTGCGGGGCGGCCGCATGCACCATGGCGCCGATTTCCCAGACTGTGTCCTTGAAGGCTTCGTCGTCTTCAACCCGGAATACGATGTCGGTGACTTTGTCCGACAGGCCTTCCCACATGGTGTCGAATTCCTTCATGCCGATGCGCTTGTACTCGCTCTTGGGATCGACCTGCGCGTAGCTCACCAGACCGACTCCTTGGCGGAGGTGGTCCATGGCCAGCAGGTGGTTTTTCCAGGCGTTATCGAGCTGGTTGAGGAGCAAGCCGCGTTCCATGCGGCGCATCTCGGGGCGGTAGCGCGCGTCGAATGCGCTCCACAGCATGTCGCGAGCTTGACCATGGGTGATGCCGGTCAGGTGCTCCGGATCGATTTCCATGCCGATGTTCGCCTTGGCCCATTCGCTGATCTCCTGGGCATCGGCTAACTCCGATACTTTGGCTCCTGCGAACGCTTCGGACAGCTTGCCATCGATGCCGTCCTGGTCGACCGTTGGCCAGGTCTTGCGACATACGTCGTTCAAGAGTTCGAAGAGTTTGGCGCGCGATTCATTGCGGAATTGCTCGTCAGTGAGCCCGGCCTCCTGGCCGAAGCGTAGCATGTACCACTGGAACAGCCCGAGGCGGTCGTAGCGCTGACCAATAGCGCCCCCTTCCCCCTTGTCGTTCATGAACTGGGCCATGCCCACGGTAACGGGGAATACGACCTCACGCTCGTGGTACAGCTTGCGAAGATGATTCACGAGAATCGTGCGAATGCGTTCGCGCGGCACATCGGCATCGAGCTGGGTGATGTCGAGGTCGATATCGAATTTCCTCTTGAACCAGGACGCCAGCTCGACGAAGCCCCAGTTCGGCTGCATATACGCGTGCCCCTTCGTCAGGTCTGCGCCGCGGGCCACTTTCTCCCCTTCGGCAAACAAATACTGCGAGATCTTCTCGCGGCCGATCTTTTTGAGTGAGCGGTCCGTTTCCTTGAGGCCCCACATTTTGTTGACGCGGTCGGCCATCGCCTGCCAGTTCCATTCGGATGCATCGATTTCTTCATCCAGATTTTCGTCGAGTGCCTCCTGAATCTGCGTTTGGATGTTATTGAGTGCTTTCTCGCGGGCCACCTGGTCGGCCTCGTCGAAGGTGCAATTGGCGAAGTCTGTCGCGGTACATTCGACGCTCAGTTGCAACATGACCAGCTCGGCAAAGCTACCGGCGCCGTAAAGCGGATCGAGGTAGCGATCCAGTGCGAGGTCGATCTGCTGCACGAGCATGTTGACGATGCGCAGCTTCGGATTGGCGTCGTTGAGGATCTCCTGGCGGTAGCCGTAGACACGCTTACGCTGATAGTCCATGACCTCGTCTTATTCGAGGAGGTTTTTGCGGATGTCGAAGTTATGCTCCTCGACTTTTTTCTGAGCGGCCTCGATACGGCGGCTGACCATGCCGCTCTCGATGGCCTGGCCGGGCTCCATGCCGAGCTTGGAAAGTACGTTGGCAACCCATTCGCCGGCGAAGACGCGCATCAGGTCGTCTTGCAGCGACAGGAAAAAACGGCTCGAACCCGGATCCCCCTGCCGGCCCGCACGGCCGCGGAGTTGGTTGTCGATGCGGCG